>JAESGM010000089.1_pt1 | contig 264875 bp, 246 predicted proteins | sample 9269721 | NCBI WGS metagenome assembly JAESGM01 (sample SAMN15720920, study PRJNA650825) | algae metagenome | isolation source: Komarekiella atlantica HA4396-MV6 and co-occurring heterotrophs from... | place: USA: Theobald House, Kauai, HI | collected 2009-07-29
GTCCTTGCCGATCTCCTTCAGCACGGCCTCGATGCGCCCGCGGTCTTCCGCGATCGATGCGCCACCGATCTTCATCTTGACGACATTGTAGCCGCGGTCGAGATAGCCGCGCATCTCGCCACGCAGCGCCGACAGGTCCTTGCCCGGATAGTAGTAGCCACCGGCGGCATAGACGAACACCCTTGGATTGGCCTCGAGGCCGTGGCGTTCGGCGAGCAGCCGGAACAGCGGCTTGCCCGCAATCTTGGCCACCGCGTCCCACACCGCCATGTCGATGGTGCCGACCGCGACCGAACGCTCGCCATGGCCGCCGGGCTTTTCGTTGGACATCATCGCGGCCCAGACCTTGTCCGGATCGAGATTGTCGCCGCCGGCATCGAGCAACGCCTTGGGATCGGCCTCCTTCAGCCGCGGCGCAAAGCGTTCGCGGATCAGGCCGCCCTGCCCGTAGCGGCCGTTCGAGTTGAAGCCGTAGCCGACCACCCGCTTGCCGTCACGGACGGCGTCGGTGACGACGGCGACCAGGCTGGTCGTCATTTTGGTGAAGTCGATATAGGCGTTGCGGATCGGCGAGGAGATCGGCTTGGTGATTTCGCAGACGTCGACGATACGGACGGTCATGGTGTTTTGGCTTTCGAATTATTGCCCGTCATTCCGGGATGGTCCGAAGGACCAGACCCGGAATCTCGAGATTCCGGGTTCGATGCTATGCATCGCCCCGGAATGAAGGGGAACACATCGTCACTTCTGATCCCGGAAATACGGCTCGACCGGGCCGTGCACCTTGATCGTCAGCGGGTTGCCGTGGCGGTCCTTGGCGTTGCCGGCGGTGACGCGCACCCAGCCTTCGCTGATGCAGTACTCCTCGACATTGGTCTTCTCGACGCCCTTGAAGCGAATGCCGACATCGCGCGCGAGGATGTCGGCATTGTAATAGGGGCTGGCCGGATCGACCGAGAGACGGTCGGGAAACTGGTCGTTCATCGCTTTGTCGGTCTCGCTCACAGCAGTGCCTCGATTTCTTTTCGTATTGCTTCAGGCGTGGCGGTGGGCGCATAGCGCCCGACCACCTTGCCCGAACGGTCCACCAGGAACTTGGTGAAATTCCATTTGATCGAAGAACCAAGCAGTCCGGACTTGGCGTTCTTGAGGTGGTTGAACAGCGGATGCGCATGGCTGCCATTGACGTCGATCTTGGCGAACATCGGAAACGTCACGTCATACTTCGTCTCGCAGAATGCCTCGATCTGTTTGGCATCGCCCGGCTCCTGCCCGCCGAACTGGTTGCAGGGAAAGCCCAGCACCGCAAAGCCGCGCGGCCCAAGCTCGCGCTGCAGTTGCTCCAGGCCCCTGTATTGCGGCGTGAATCCGCAGGCGCTCGCGGTGTTGACGATCAGGAGCACCTGGCCCTCAAACCGCTTCAGCGGCACCTCTTCGCCGGCAAGCGACTGCGCCGTGAAATCATAAACGCCTGGCATCCTGGTCTCTCGAAGTCAGCCGGCGGGATCGATCGCCGCCGACGGCGTGCCGCCGGCCTCGATCGCCTCGCCGGCAGCGAGGCAAAGGTCCTCCCGGTACCGGCCGGCGACAAGCTGCACGCCGACGGGAATCCGTCCCACCAGCCCGGTCGAAACCGCCAGTCCCGGAAGGCCCATGAAGGGAATCGCGATCTGCGGCAATTGCGCGTGCCAGACCCGGGCAAAGGACGCATCGTCCTTGCGGTCGAGATGATCGGGGAACGGCAATTCGCCGGACACCGGCATCAGCAGCACCGGATATTGCTCAAGGAACGCAAGCCATTCGCGCGTCAAGGTCGCGCGCCGCGTTAGCGCCATGGACAGATCGAACGGATGGACCTTGGACCTGTTGCCGCGCAGGCAGGCCAGCGCGCCGGGATCGCCCTCGCGCTCGGCGGCAGCGAGTTGCGCCTCGTAGCCGTCGCCGAGCCAGAGCTTGGTCTGGAGGTCGGCGGCCTCGCGCAGCGACGGGGTGTCGGCGATCTCCTCGACGGTCCAGCCCGCGCGTTCGAGCCGCTTGCCGGCGTCCGCGACGGCAGCCTTCACTTCGGGAACGGGGTCGAGGCCGCCGGGGTTGAGGCACATCGCAACGCGCTTCGGCATTGCCGGGCCTTCCAGCGGCGCCGGCACCCACCAGGGATCGCGTGCGTCCGCACCAGACATCGCAGCCAGCGCCATCCTGAGATCGCCGATGGTGCGCGCCAGCGGGCCGGAGACCGCGCTGATCTGCGGTCCGATCGGCCGCTCGGGAAGTGCAGCGTTGAATGCCGGGATGCGGCCCATGGTCGGTCGCAGGCCGTGCACGCCGCAGGCATAGGCCGGATAGCGGATCGAGCCCGCAATATCAGTGCCGTGGGCGATGTGACCGATGCCGGCCGCGACCGCTGCACCTGCTCCGCCGGACGAGCCGCCCGGCGTGATGCCGGGATCGCGCGGGTTCTTGGTGTCGCCATGAATGAGGTTGGTGGTGAACCAGCGATAGGAGAACGCCGGGCAATTGGTGCGGCCCAGAATGACGGCGCCGGACTTCTTTAGATTGTCGATCACCGGGCTGTTGCTCTTCGCAACGGCCTCGCGCTGCAGCGTCAATCCGTTCGTGGTTGCAAAGCCTTCCTGGTCGATGTTGACCTTTACCGTGACCGGCACGCCGGCCAGCGGCCCCGGATCTTCGCCGCGTCCGATCGCGGCATCGATGGCGGCGGCCTGCGCCAGCACGTCCGCGGGCCGGTGGTCGACCACGGCATTGATTTTGGGGTTGACCGCGTCCAGCCGCGCCAGCGCCGAGGTCGCCGCTTCCTTCGCCGAGACTTTCTTCGACCTGATCAGGGAAGCCATTTCGGCCGCCGACAGGCGCCACAGATCCTGCATGCAAAACTCCGTTCGATGGCCGCTCTTTTAGCGCCGTGCGCAGGGCAATGCCAGCCAGACAGTCGCCCGGATTCAGCGCACCCGGGCGATGAAATAGGCGAGATCGGCGATCTGCTCTACCGTGATCGGGCCCATCACGTCGGCCATGCTGCCGTCATAGCCGCGGCGGCTGTTGTCCTTGTACTCGCGGAGCGTCTTGGCGAGATAGTCCTCGCGCTGGTTGGCGATGCGGGGGACGTTCTCCTTGCCGGACAAATCCGGATTGTGGCAGGCGTCGCAGCGGTGCTGTTGCACCAGCGCCAGGCCGCGCTGCAGCCGTGCCAGCTCTCCGGCGTCGGCCGGCGGTGCCGGCTTCGGCAGCGTGGCGATGAATTCAGAGAACACGCGAAGATCGTCGTCGGTCAGCGGCTTCGCCATCTCGTTCATCGGCTCGAAGGTGCGCAGCTTCTCGCGGAACATGAAGAGCTGGATCAGCGTGTACGGCGCCTGCTGACCGCCGAGCGAGGGCGTGTTCTCGATCTCGGACTGGCCTTTTTCGCCGTGACAGGCGAGACAGGGCGCGGCGCGCTCGGCAATGGTTTCGGCGTGGGCTGAGAAGGCGATCGAGGCAAACGCCAAAGCCGCTATTGTTCGACACATCGGGCATTTCCGGATTTCGTCATTCCGGGGCGATGCGAAGCATCGAACCCGGAATCTCGAGATTCCCCGATGCGCAATTGCGCATCTGCGGTCTGGTGCTGACGCACCAGCCCGGAATGACGGACACTCGCAATGACGGTCCTCTGGCCTACTGCTTCCCCGCCACCTTCGGCTTGCCGTGGGTGATGCGGTAGACGGCGCCGTTCCAGTCGTCGGAAACCAGGAGCGAGCCGTCCTTGAGCTGCAGCACGTCGACCGGGCGGCCGATATACTTGTTGTCCTCGACGAAGCCGGTGAGGAACGGCTCCATCGACTTCAACGTGCCGTCCTTGTTCAGCTTGGCGATGACGAGGTCGCCGCCGACCTTCTTTGTCCGGTTCCACGAGCCGTGCCGCGCGATGATGGCAACGTTCTTGTAGGTCCTGGGGAACATGTTGCCGGTGTAGAACCGCATGCCCAGCGCAGCGGAATGCGGCCCCAGCAGGCCGACCGGGGCCGTGTAGTCGCTGCAGGACTTGCCCCAGCCGAATTCGGGATCGACGATGTTGCCCTGCAGGCAGAACGGCGCGCCGAAATGCTCGCCGACCTTGGTGATGCGGTTGAGTTCGTCCTCCGGCACGTCCTCCGACATCCAGTCGCGGCCGTTGTCGGTGAAGTAAAGCTGCTTGGTCTCGGGATGCCAGTCGAAGCCGACCGTATTGCGGACGCCGCGGGCGATCACCTCGGCCCCCGAGCCGTCGAGATTCATGCGGTGGATCAGGCCGTGTTCGTCGTCGTTCAGCACGTTGTTTCCGGGCTGTCCGACCGGGACGTAAAGCTTGTTGTCGGGACCGATGCCGATGAACTTCCAGCCATGAGCCTCGTCCTTTGGCAGCTTGTCGAAGATCACGACAGGCTTCGGCGGGTTGTCGATGACGTCTTCGACCTTCTCGATCTTGGAGACCTTGGACAGTTCGGCGATGTAGAGCGTGCCGTCCTTGAAGGCGATGCCGTTCGGCCGATACAGGCCGGATGCAAGGACCTTGACCTCCCGCTTGCCGTCCTTGTTGACGATCGCATAGACCTTGTCGACGAGGCGGCTGCCGACGAAGACCGTGCCCTTGTCGCCCAGCGCGAGCGAACGCGCATTCGCCATGCCGGCGGCGTAGACCTCGATGTTGAAGCCCGCCGGAACCTTCAGCTTCGCCGTCGGCAATTTGTCTGGCGCGGCCGGAATCGGCGGCGGCGCGTTCGGGGCAAGCTTGGCGGCGGCCTCGTTGCCGGCGGGACGTCCGATCAGCGGGGATCCCGGCGGAAGCGCGGGCGCGGCCGCAGGTGCTGCACCAGCCGCCGGCGGCGCGGCGGGCTGCTGGGCAACGGCGGTCGAAGTGAACGCACTGAAGAATGCACCGACCAGCAACAGGCTGCGCGGCGTCGACGAACGGCTTCTCATTGGCTTTCTCCCGTGGAAGCCGATCTCTGCGCGCCTCCCACCATGAAGCCGGCGCCGGTGGCATTCCTTATTCACAGTGTCCGACATTTGGCTCCCGATGCGCAATCGGAACCGCCGGGCGAATATTGCTGACGGAAATGCGCCGGGCGCGCAGCGTCAGTGCCGCGTGATCGGTCCGCCGGGGGCGTCGAGAATTGCTTCCGCAAACGGAAACTCAAGCACGATCTCGCCGTCGTCGTCGGTGACCTCGATGGTCGCACTCAGCAGCGCACCATCGGCGCCATCGGTCTTGAGCAGTTCCCGGATCATGGCGCGCGCCATTTCCCAGGCGCGATCGGGATCCCTGAGCACTTCGCCATCGGGATCGGAAATCAGCTCATCGCCGATACGGGTGTTGAAGAAATATCGCGGCATCGGCGAAAACCTGACCTTGGCTGGAGGCCCGCGACCGGGGGCCAGTTAATATTTTCACAGTTCCTTATCGGAGCCGGTAGCGCTCCACAGGACCTAAAATCACCATTCGAACCGTTGAGGACAACCGCGAAAGGCTTGATCCCACGTTGTTTTGACCGCGCGAACCCGCACAAGTCAGTGAAACCCCTTTGCGATGCAGCATAAACATACCGTCGCCCAAGGCAAAAGATTTAACTGGCGAACTTTTCGATCCGAAGTACTTTAGTCCCGATGGGCGGAATATCGTCCGGTATCAGGGAGAGCGAAATGGCCTGGAAAGCACCCAAGATCGTCGAAGTGCCGGTCGGCATGGAAATAAACATGTATATGTGCGCTACCCGCAAGTAAGCGGCAGCGCCTTTTCTGACCTTGCGCAGGTGGACCTCGGGCCTGACACGTTCCCGACAGCGGAAGTGTGTCTGCGCTTAAGTCCGCCTCGCGTTGTTTTTGCGTCCAGGCCTTGAATCTCCAGGAGACGGATCATGCTTCGCGTCGTCGTCCTGGGCGCCGCGGCGGGTGGCGGCGTTCCGCAGTGGAACTGCGGCTGTGAGGTGTGCCGCAAGGCGCGAAGCGATCATCCCGAACTGCAAAGCACCCAGGCCTCGATTGCTTTCAGCGCCGACGGCAAGCACTGGTTTCTCGTCAACGCCTCCCCCGACCTGCGACAGCAGTTGATCGCGACGCCGCAGCTGCATCCTGGACCAGGACAGCTCAGGCATAGCCCGATCGCGGGCGTTATCCTGACCAATGGCGAGATCGACGCCGTCGCCGGGCTATTGTCGATGCGCGAGGGCTCGCCGTTTACGCTCTATGCGCATCAGCGCGTCCTTGCGATTCTGGAATCCAACAGCATCTTTAACGTGCTGAACGAAAAGAATGTGAAGCGCCGGCCGATCGCGGTGGACCAGGCGTTCGAACCCACCTTGCCCGACGGGTCGCCGTCCGGAATCGAGGTTCTCCCCTTCGCAGTTCCCGGCAAGGGCGCGTGGTACCTCGAAGGCAAGGCGCATCCGGCGGGCGGCGACGGCGCGGGCGATACGCTGGGGTTGCGGATCCTGGACAAGTCGAGCGGCAAATATTTCTACTTCCTGGCCGCCTGCGCGCGCGTGACGGACGACCTGAAGTCGAAGCTTGCGGGCGCGGCACTGGTGTTTTTCGACGGCACGGTCTGGCGCGACGACGAACTGATCGCAGCCGGGCTCGGCGCCAAGACGGGACAGAGCATGGGCCATATTGCAATGTCGGGCGATCACGGCGCGATCGAGAGCCTTGCCGGCCTCGACATCGGCCAGAAGATGTTCTTGCATATCAACAACTCCAACCCGGCGCTGCTGCGCGGCTCGGATGAGCGCAGGATCGCCGAGCAGGCGGGCTGGCACATCCCCGCCGACGGAACGGAGATCACGCTGTGAACGTCGCCGCCATGACTGGAATGACCGCACTCTCGATCGGCAAGGGCATCGCGCTCAACAGCGCCGAAGACCTGGAAGCGACGCTGCGCCATATCGGCGCGACGCGTTATCACAACCTGCACCCGTTTCACCGGCTGCTGCACGGCGGCAAGCTCAACAAGGGCCAGGTGCAGGCCTGGGCGCTGAACCGCTATTATTATCAGAGCACGATCCCGCTCAAGGACGCGATGGTGATCTCGCGGTTCCGCGACCGCGCCACCCGGATCGAATGGCGGCACCGGATCGAGGATCACGACGGCGACATCAATTCCGAAGGCGGCATCGAGCGCTGGCTGAAGCTGACCGAGGGATTGGGCCTCGACAGCGCCTATGTGGAATCGACGGAGGGCATTTTGCCGGCGACGCGGTTTGCGGTGGAGGCCTACGTGCATTTCTGCCGCGACAAGACGCCGTTGGAGGCGATCGCCTCCTCGCTCACCGAACTGTTCGCGCCGAACCTGCATGAAGAACGCATCTCGGGGATGCTGCAGCACTATGATTTCGTCAACCCCGATATCATGAGCTATTTCAGCCGCCGCCTGACGCAGGCGCCACGCGACGCAAACTTTGCGCTGGACTACGTCAAGACGCATGCGAAGACGCAAGCGGAACGCGAGGCGGTCTGCAATGCGCTGATCTTCAAGACCAATGTGCTATGGGTTCAGCTCGACGCGCTGTATCATGCCTATGTCGAGGGCCACATACCGCCCGGCGCGTTCGTGCCCAAAGGGGACTAAGGATCGATGGCTGCGAGCCGCAACATCAGTGTCAGCGAGGCGAGCCGGCCGAAATTGCCGCGGCACGCCAGGCTGAAGTTCGATGAGACGCGGCAGGTCTGGGTGATCCTGGCGCCGGAACGCGTGCTGGCGCCCGACGAAATCGCGGTCGAGGTGCTGCAGCTCTGCGACGGGGTCCGCAGCGTTTCGGAGATGGTCGATCAACTCGCCGTCAAATACGCAGCTCCCCGCGAGGCGATTGCAACCGACGTGGTCGCGATGCTGCAGGATCTCGCCGACAAGGGATTTCTGACCGAAGCGCGGGGGAAGACGCCGTGAGCGACCTCCTCGCCGAGAACAAGACGGTTGCCGCGGCGCCCAGCGACGGGCTGGCCGTCCTGGAATCGCAGCGTTCGACGGCGGAGACGTTCGGCATTCCGCTCGCGGTGCTGGCCGAACTGACGCATCGGTGCCCGCTGCAATGCCCCTACTGCTCGAACCCGATCGAATTGGATCGGGGCGGCAGCGAGCTCACGACCGACGAATGGAAGAAAGTGCTCACGGAGCTCGCCGAAATCGGCGTGCTGCAGATCCATTTCTCCGGCGGCGAGCCTACCGCACGCAAGGATCTCGTGGAGCTGGTGCAGCACGCCACTGACGTGGGGCTGTACAGCAATCTCATCACGTCGGCGGTGCTGCTGACGAAGGAAAAGCTTTCCGCGCTGGCCGATGCCGGGCTCTGCCACGTGCAGATCAGTTTCCAGGGCAACGAGCCTGATGTGGCCGACCGCGTCGCCGGGTTGAAGAACGCGCACGAGAAGAAGATCGAGGCCGCGAAATGGACGCGCGAGCTCGACCTGCCGCTGACGGTCAACGCCGTCATGCACCGGCAGAACCTGCACCAGCTCGTCGATATCATCCAGATGGCGGTCGATCTCGACGCCGACCGGCTCGAAGTCGCCAACGTGCAGTATTACGGCTGGGCGCTGAAGAACCGCGCCGCGCTGATGCCGACGATCGAACAGATCGACGAGACCAGCCGCATCGTCGAGGAAGCCGCCATGCGGCTGAAGGGCATTCTCGCCATCGACTATGTGGTGCCTGATTATTACGCGCTGCGGCCGAAGAAATGCATGGGCGGCTGGGGCCGGCAGTTCTTCAACATCTCGCCCGCCGGCAAGGTGCTGCCCTGCCACGCTGCCGAGAGCATCACCGGGCTCCAATTCGAATCCGTGCGTTCCAACCACTCGATCGCCTGGATCTGGCAGAACTCCGAGGCTTTCAACCGCTATCGCGGCACCGGCTGGATGAAGGAACCGTGCAGGAGCTGCGAATTCCGGGAAGTCGACTTCGGCGGCTGCCGCTGCCAGGCCTTTGCGCTGACCGGCGATGCCGGCAACACCGATCCGGCCTGCACGCTGTCGCCGATGCACGAGCAGATCTTCAAGCAGGCCGAACGCGAAGCCGCCGCGCACCAGGACCGCTTCCTCTATCGCAATTTCGCCGGCGGCACGCTGGAGACGGAAGGCGAGCATGGCGCCTGACGCCGACGCCGGCAAATCCACCAAACGCGCCGATCCCTTCGCGCCGCTCACCTCAGAGCAGTTCGCCGTCGGCGACGGGCACGAGATTTATGTCGAGAGCATAGGCCGCAGCGGCGGCATCCCCGCCGTATATCTGCATGGCGGGCCCGGCAGCGGCTGCCAGCCCGATCATCGCCGGCTGTTCGACCCCGAGCGCTTTCATGCCGTGCTGTTCGACCAGCGCGGCGCCGGCCGCAGCCGCCCCAAGGGCCGCCGCGAGAACAACACGCTGCCGCATCTGATCGCGGATATGGAAGCGATCCGCGAGAAATTCGGCTTTGCGCGCTGGATGATCGTCGGCGGCTCCTGGGGCGCGACGCTGGCGCTGGCCTACGCGCAGGCCCATCCGGATCGCGTCACCGGCATCGTGCTGCGCGCGACCTTCCTCGGCACCATCGAAGAAATCGAAAACGGTTTCCTCAAGACGCTGCCGCGCTTCTATCCCGGTCTCTACGAAGATTTCATCGGCGCGCTGCCCGAGGGCGAACGCGCGCAGCCGATCCAGGCCTATTTCCGCCGCATCCTCGATCCCGATCCCGACGTGAACATCCCTGCGGCACGAGCCTGGGGCGAAACCGAGCGCATTCTTTCCGAACATGCGCCGAACCGCATGCGCTTCGATCAGGCGGCGCTTGCGTCCTCGCGGAGCCCGCCGGCCACGCCTTACATGGAAGCGCATTACTTCGCCAACGACTGCTTCATGGCGCCGAACCAGTTGCTGCGCGAAGCCGGCAAGCTCAAGGACATCCCCGGCATCATCGTGCAGGGCCGCTACGACCTGCTGTGTCCGCCCGCGACCTCGCACGCCCTTGCCGCCGCGTGGCAGGAAGCCGAGATTCGTTTTGTCGAGGGCGCCGGCCACACGCTATATGATCCCGGCGTCCGCGACGCCGTGATGAAGGCGATCGCCGACATGGCGTCCAGAACCAGCAAGTAGGGAACAAGAAAATGCCGATGGCCGGAAAGGGCATGCTGCTGACGTCGATGAACATCGACGCCGCGAACGAGGCCGAGTTCAATCGCTGGTACGACCGCGAACATCTCGAGGAGCGGGTCGCAATCCCGGGCTTCCTCGAAGCCCGCCGCTACGTCGCGCACGAGGGCAACCCGAAATATCTCAGCCTCTACTCGACCGAGACATTCGATGTACTCGACAGTCCGGCCTACCGCACCGCGCTGGCGAACCAGACCGCGTGGTCGAAGGCCAACATTGCGCGCTTTCAGAACATGATCCGCGCGGTTGCACGCATCACGATCAGCCGCGGCACCGGCCGCGGCGCGGCGCTCGGCATTGTCAGACTCCGCCCGCCCACGGGCGGAGGAGACAAATTGCGCGCCGCGTTGCAAGAACAACTCGATCCGGCCAGCCTCGACGGCATCATCTCCATGCACCTGATCGAGAGCGATCCCGCGCTGTCGAAGCCGATCACCGACAATCCGGCGGCCGCCGATCCCGGCGCCGGCGACTGGTTCGTGCTGATCGATGCCACGGATGTCGGCGCGTTGCCTGCCGCGTCGGCACGGTTGACCAATAATGCCGCGTTCAAGCCGCTGCTGATCACGAGCGGCGTCTACAAGCTGATGTGGGACATCGCCAAGAGCGACATCGCAGGCTAGCGTGGAACGATCGAGCCCTGATGTCATGAACGATCCGAAGCCCGCCGGCAACGTCGCGGAAGTCTTCCTTGCCTTTCTCAAGCTCGGCCTCACGTCGTTCGGCGGGCCGATCGCGCATCTCGGCTACTTCAGGGCCGAGTTCGTCGAGCGGCGTAAATGGCTGAGCGAAAGCAGCTATGCCGACGTGGTCGCACTCTGCCAGTTTCTGCCCGGGCCGGCGTCCAGCCAGGTCGGCTTCGCCCTCGGCATCTTGCGCGGCAACGGCCTGCTCGGCGGTCTGGCGGCCTGGTTCGCCTTCACCATGCCGTCCGCCATCATCCTGTTTGCTTTCGCGATCACCGCCGCGGCCTTCACCGGCCCGGTGGCCGAAGGAATTTTGCATGGCCTGAAACTGGTCGCGGTCGCCGTGGTCGCGCAGGCCATCTGGGGCATGGCGAACAGCCTGACGCCGGATCGCGAACGGGCTGCCATCGCGCTCGTGGCCGTCGCCATCGTCGTCTTCATCGGCGGTTCGTTCGGCCAGATCATCGCTATCGCGCTTGGGGCCGTGGCGGGCCTCTGGCTGTGCCGCGGAAATGGTCTCGCGCCTGCCGGTCACCTCGGCTTTGCGGTACCCCGGCGATATGGCGTCACCGCACTGCTGCTTTTCGCGGCCTTGTTCCTGATTACGCCGCTGGTGGCGGCAAAGACCGGCTCGCAAGGCCTCGCTTTGTTCGACGCGTTCTACCGATCCGGTTCACTGGTGTTCGGCGGCGGCCACGTCGTCCTGCCGTTGCTGCAGGCAGAGGTGGTAACGCCGGGCTGGGTCAGCAACGCGGACTTCCTCGCCGGCTATGGTCTGGCGCAGGCGGTACCGGGGCCCCTCTTCACCTTTGCCGCCTATCTCGGCGCCGTCATGGGGCCATCTCCCAACGGTCTCGCCGGAGCAACGATTGCGCTTGTCGCCTTGTCGCTGCCGGGACTTCTGCTGGTTTACGGCATGCTTCCATTTTGGGACGCACTGCGACTGCGCCCCGCCGCCCAGGCCGCGATGCGCGGCACCAACGCCGCCGTCGTCGGCATACTCGGAGCGGCGCTCTACAATCCGGTCTGGACCAGCGCCGTGCTGACGCCGCGCGATTTCGCTGTCGCCTTGACAGGCTTCCTTCTGCTCACGGTCTGGAAACTCGCTCCATGGATCGTGGTCATCGGGCTGGCGGCAGCCGGAGCGATTTTGCGGCTGGCCTGAGCGCTCAATAAGTACGTTCGGCACGGGCACGAACGCTTCACTGCACAACCTTTTAAGCTGCACTGCACATACTGCACTGCACATTCTCTCTGTGCGACAATAACGCCGCGTTCCCATGCAGTTGAAAGATGCAGATCGCGCAAATTTGCCTTTGTAGGTCTGGAATGCCTCTAATAAGATAAACCTCTGATGCAATTCAAAAACCACAAGAACGCCGGTTGAGCGTTCCCAGACAAGATAAGGCCGCGCTTTCCTTGAAATTGCGTGGACAAGGTAGGAATGAAACCGACTGACATCTCGGCGCCGGACTACTTTCACAAAGTGGTCGATTGCCAATGGGCCTGCCCCGCTCACACGCCGGTTCCCGAATACATTCGTTTGATTGCAGAAGGGCGTTACAGCGACGCCTACATGATCAACTGGAAATCGAACGTGTTTCCCGGAATTCTGGGACGCACCTGCGATCGTCCGTGCGAGCCCGCATGCCGACGCGGCCGCGTCGAGGAGACCCCGGTCGCGATTTGCCGCCTGAAGCGCGTCGCCGCCGACTTCAAGGATGACGTCAAGCACCGCATGCCGAAGCCGGTTGCGAAGAACGGCAAGCGCATCGCGCTGGTCGGCGGCGGTCCCGCCTCGCTGGCGGTGGCACGCGATCTCGCCCCGCTCGGCTATCACTGCACGGTATTCGACGCCGATCCGAAGGCCGGCGGCATGATGCGGAGCCAGATTCCAAAATTCCGACTGCCCGACACCGTCATCGACGAGGAGACCGATTACATCCTCAACCTCGGCGTCGACTTCAAGGGCGGTCATCGCATCGACAGCCTGAAGAAGCTGCTGGCTGAAAACTACGACGCGATCTTCATCGGCTCCGGCGCGCCGCGCGGCCGCGAGCTAGATATCCCCGGCCGCAAGGAAGCCGCCGCCAACATCCACATCGGCATCGAATGGCTGTCGTCGGTTTCGTTCGGCCATGTCGAGAAGATCGGCCGCCGCGTCATCGTGCTCGGCGGCGGCAACACCGCGATGGATTGCTGCCGCACCGCGCGCCGTCTCGGCGGCGAGGACGTCAAGGTGGTCGTACGCTCCGGTTTCGAGGAAATGAAGGCGAGCCCCTGGGAAAAGGAAGACGCCATTCACGAGGATATCCCGATCCTCAACTTCATGGTCCCGGTCGCCTTCAAGCACGTCGCCGGCAAGCTGATCGGCGTCACTTTCCAGAAGGTGAAGGCCGAATACGACGCCAAGGGCCGACGCAACCTGGTGCCCTCGGGCGAACCCGACCAGACCATTCCCTGCGACGACGTGTTGGTCGCCGTCGGCCAGGAGAACGCGTTCCCCTGGATCGAGCGCGACTGCGGCATCGAGTTCGATAAGTGGAACATGCCGCAGGTCGATGCCAAAACCTTTGTCTCGACCAACCCGAAGGTGTTCTTCGGCGGCGACGCGGCATTCGGCCCGAAGAACATCATCTGGGCGGTCGCGCATGGCCACGATGCCGCGCTGTCGATCCACAAGATGCTGTCGGGCGAGGACATCAACGAACGTCCGCTTCCCGAGGTGCACATATCCTCGCAGAAGATGGGTATCCACGAGTGGAGCTACGACAACGACATCTCCGGCGACAAGCGCTACAAGGTGCCGCACCGCGACAAGGTGATTGCGCTGAAGGACATCAAGACCGAGGTCGAGCTCGGCTATGACGTCAAGCTCGCGCTCGGCGAGGCCCAGCGCTGCCTGAACTGCGACGTGCAGACCATATTCTCCGCGCCCGCCTGCATCGAATGCGACGCCTGCGTCGACATCTGCCCGATGGACTGCATCACCTTTACCGAGAATGGCGAGGAAGAGGATTTGCGGCAGCGGCTGAAGGCGCCCTCGCCGCATCACGACCAGGCGCTCTATGTCGCCGACGGCCTCAAGACCGGCCGCGTCATGGTGAAGGACGAGGACGTCTGCCTGCATTGCGGGCTGTGCGCCGAACGTTGCCCCACCGGTGCCTGGGACATGAAGAAGTACCTCATCGATATGACTCACGCGGGAACAGCATGCCAGACCAAAGCCCGATCAGCAGCGTAAACGACTTCGTCGTCCGCTTCGCCAACGTCAACGGCTCGGGTTCGGCCAGCGCCAACGAACTGTTCGCGCGCTCGATCCTGCGTCACGGCGTGCCGGTTAGTCCACGCAACATCTTCCCCTCCAACATCCAGGGACTTCCGACCTGGTACGAGGTGCGGGTGACCGAAGCCGGCCATCTCGGTGCCCGCGGCGGTGGCATCGACATGATGGTGGCGATGAACCCGCAGACCTGGGACAAGGATGTCGCCTCGATCGAGCCCGGCGGCTACCTGTTCTACGATTCGACCAAGCCGATGCCGTCGTCGAAATTCCGCGCCGACATCAACGTGATCGGCGTGCCGCTGACCGCGATCACCAACTCGACCTATAGCGATCCGCGCCAGCGCCAGCTGTTCAAGAACATCATCTATCTCGGCGCGCTCTGCGCCCTGCTCGACATGGACCCGAAGCTGGTCGAGCAGCTGATCGGCGAACAGTACAAGGGCAAGGAAAAACTGCTTTCCTCCAACGTCCATGCGCTGCACCTCGGCCGCGACTGGGCGCTGCAGAATTTGAAATGCCCGATCGGGCTGCAGGTGAAGAAGGCCGACAAGGTCGGCGAGCGCATTTTCATGGAAGGCAACAGCGCGGCCGCGCTCGGCGCCGTCTATGGCGGCGCCACCGTCTGCGCCTGGTATCCGATCACGCCGTCCTCGTCGGTCGCGGAAGCCTTCACCAGCCATTGCAAGAAGCTGCGGCACGACCCTGAAACCGGCAAGGCGAAATACGCGATCGTGCAGGGCGAGGACGAACTCGCCTCCATCGGCATCGTGATCGGCGCCTCCTGGAACGGCGCGCGGGCCTTCACCGCGACCTCCGGTCCCGGCATCTCGCTGATGACGGAATTCATCGGCCTCTCATACTTCGCGGAAATTCCGGCCGTGATCATGAACATCCAGCGCGCCGGCCCCTCCACCGGCATGCCGACACGCACCCAGCAATGCGACATCATCGCCTGCGCCTACGCTTCGCACGGCGACACCAAGCACGTGCTGCTGTTCCCGGAAGACCCGGCCGAGGCGTTCGAATTCGCCGCGCAGTCGTTCGACCTCGCCGAGCGGCTGCAGACCATGATCTTCCTGATGCTCGATCTCGACATCGGCATGAATCACCGGCTGTGCCGTCCGCTGAAGTGGGATGACGCAAGGCAGTACGACCGCGGCAAGGTGATGACGGCTGCGATGCTCGACGAGCCCGGCCGCGACTTCGGCCGCTATCTCGACGTCGACGGCGACGGCATCCCCTATCGCACCTATCCCGGTACGCATCCGACCAAGGGCTCGTTCTTCACCCGCGGCACCTCGCGCGACCGCTACGCGCGCTATTCGGAAGAAGGCGCCGTTTATGCCGACAACATGCAGCGGCTGGTGCGCAAGTTCGAGACCGCGCAGGACATGGTGCCGCGGCCGTTGCAGGCCAACGCCGCCAAACCGACCAAATACGGCGTGATCTATTTCGGGTCGACGGCGCCGGCGATGGACGAGGCGATTGGATTATTGGAAGCGCGCGGACATCAGCTCGATCGCATGCGCATCCGCGCCTTCCCGTTCCACTCCAGCGTGGCGAGCTTCATCGCCGACCATGATTTCGTTTACGTTGTCGAGCAGAACCGCGACGCCCAGTTGCGGCAGCTGATCGTCAACGAGAACGGCATCGATCCGGTCCGGCTGGTGCCGATCCTGCACTACGACGGCACGCCAATCACCGCGCGCTTCATCGCCAATGCCATCGGCGACCATCAGGACCACCTGAAGGTGACCCCACTCCGCAAGGCCGTGTCATGACCTACATTGCAAAGCCGAAGTTCCATCACCCCGGCCTGCCGAAGAACGACCTCGGCTATACCCACCGCGACTACGAGGGCAAGATCTCGACGCTGTGCGCGGGCTGCGGCCACGACTCGATCACCGCCTCGATCATCGAGGCCTGCTACGAGCTCTCGATCGAGCCGCATCGCGTTGCCAAGATCTCGGGCATCGGCTGCTCGTCGAAGACGCCGGACTATTTCCTCGGCAATTCGCACGGCTTCAATTCGGTGCACGGCCGCATGCCGTCGGTCTTGACCGGCGCCAACCTCGCCAACCGCGACCTGATCTATCTCGGCGTCTCCGGCGACGGCGACTCGGCCTCGATCGGCTTCGGCCAGTTCGCGCATTCGATCCGGCGCGCCGTCAACATGACCTATATCGTCGAGAACAACGGCGTCTACGGCCTGACCAAGGGCCAGTTCTCGGCCACCGCCGACCGCGGTTCGAAGTCCAAGAAGGGCGTGATGAACACCGACAACGCCATCGACCTGGTAGCGATCGCGCTGCAGCTTGGCGCGAGTTTCGTGGCGCGCAGCTTCTCCGGCGACAAGACCCAACTGGTGCCGCTGATCGCGGCCGCGATCCGCCACAAGGGCGCGGCGTTCATCGACGTCATCAGCCCCTGCATCGCCTTCAACAACCACGCCGGCTCGACCAAGAGTTTTGATTACGTCCGCGAACACAACGACGCGGTGAACCGCCTCGACGTGCTGACCGGCCGCGAGCCGATCACGGTCGATTACGCCCCGGGCTCGGTGCAGATCGTCGAACAGCACGACGGCACCCGGCTGGCGCTGCGCAAGATCGACGCTGATTACGACGCCAACGACCGGCTGGCGGCCATGACCTTCCTGCAGAAGCACGCCGCCAAGGGCCAGGTCGTCACCGGGCTGCTCTATGTCGATCCGGACGCCGAAGACCTACATGCCAGCCTCGACACCGTCGAGACGCCGCTCAACACGCTGGAAGCCAGCGATCTGTGTCCCGGCTCCGCCGCGCTGGACAAGATCAACGCCAGCCTGCGGTAGTATCTGAAGTCGCTCACCCCTCGTCATGCCCCGCGAAGGCGGGGCATCCAGTAACCTCCATTGTCAGCGATAGAGCCGAGAGATCACGGCGTACTGGATCGTCCGCCTTCGCGGACGATGACAGTGAGCAAACTTGAACCATCAATAGCGTAGATCGAGCGCAATTAAGCCGCCGCAGCCAGCTTGCGCGGGTGCGTCACGTATTCCTTGAGAGTCGTGCCGGACTGGTCGACCTCGACGAGCGACACGTCGTAGCTCCAGAGGTCGGCGAGGTGCTGCAGCACGCGCTTGGCATCCACCTCGTTGAGCTGTGCGCCCTTCAGCACCGCGTGGCGAAGCATCAGCCGGCGATCGCCGGCCAGATCGACGTCGATCACTTCGATGTTGGCGTCGAGGAAACCGACATCATATTGCCGCGACAGCTCGCGGCGGACGCGGCGATAGCCACGTTCGTCGTGGATCGCATCGACCTTGATTCCCGCGCTCTCCTCGGGATCGTCGTGCAGATGGAACATGCGGAAGTGCCGGATCAGCCGCGGGCTCAGGAACTGGCTGATGAAGCTTTCGTCGCGATAGTCCTTCCACACGCCGCGCAGCACGCCCATCACGTCGCCCGATCCGGCGATATCCGGGAACCATTCGCGATCTTCCGCTTCGGGATTGGTCACGATGCGCTCGATATCCTGCATCATCGCAAAGCCGAGCGCATACGGGTTGAAGCCCGAGAAGTGACGGTTGTCGAAATCGGGCTGGTACACGACGTTGGTGTGCGACTGCAGGAATTCGAGGAAGTTGCCGTCGGAAAGCCTCTCCTGCTCGTGCAGGCGCTTCATGATGCGATAATGAACGTAGGTCGCCGTGCCCTCGTTCATGACCTTGGTCTGGCTCTGCGGATAGAAATACTGCGCGATGTGCCGCACGATGCGCAGCAGCTCGCGCTGCCACGGCGCCAGCCGCGGCGCGGTCTTTTCCAGGAAGTACAGCAGGTTTTCCTGCGGCAACCCGAGCAGCGCCTGACGGCGCTCGACGTTGAGCAGCACGTCGCTCTTGATCGGCGCAGTCGGAACGGTGCGCCACAGGTCGTTGAACGAGCCTTCCTCATGCAGGCGGCGCCTTCCCGCCCGCTTTTCCTCGGCACGCAGATCGAGCTTCTTCTTGCCGGGGTAGCGGTCGATGCCATGCGACATCAGCGCATGGGCGGCATCGAGCGTCTGCTCGACCGCGCGCGCGCCGTGACGGTGCTCGCAATGCGTCACATATTTCTTGGCGAACTCCAGATAATCGAGAATGCCGTCGGCATCGGTCCACTGCTTGAAGAGGTAGTTGTTCTTGAAGAAATGATTGTGGCCGAACGCGGCGTGCGCGGTCACCAGCGTCTGCATCGTCGCCGTGTTTTCCTCCATCAGATAGGAGATGCACGGCGAGCTGTTGATGACGATCTCGTACGCCAGGCCCATCAGGCCCTTGCGGTAGGATGCCTCCTGGAAGGCAAAGTGCTTACCAAATGACCAGTGCTTGTAGTACAGCGGCATGCCCACGGAGGAATAGGCATCCAGCATCTGCTCGGCGGTGATGACCTCGATCTGGTTCGGATAGACATCGAGGCCGAGTTCCCCGAGCGCCACCTCTTCGCAGGCGTCGTAGATGCGCTGCAACGTCGGAAAATCCCAATCCGCGCCCTGGAACAGCAGCTTGTCCGTCATGATGCGGCCTTCTCCTTTCCACGGCGCTTGAACAGATCCTGAAACACCGGGAAAATTTCGCTGCGTTCGTGGACCTTGCGCATCGACAATGGCGCGCCCTCGGCCTGCAGCTTCTGATACAGCGTCCAGAGCGAGGAATCGGGCATGTCGTAGGTCGTTGCCATTTCCTGGCCGACTTCGAGATAGGCGAAGAACTGGCTGACGGGGAGGATCTTCTCGGTCAGCAGCCGGCCTGAAACGTCGCCGTCGGAGTAGGAATTGTCGCCGTCGGAGGCTTGCGCCGCGTAGATATTCCAGTCTTCGGGGCGGAACCGCGACCTGACGATATCGTGCATCGCCTGCAGTGCGCTCGACACCAGCGTGCCGCCCGAGGCCGGACCGTGGAAGAACGTATCCTCGTCGACTTCCTCGGCACGGTCGGTATGCCGGATGAAGACGATCTCGACGTGGCGGTAGCGCCGCTTCAGGAAGATGTAGAGCAACATGTAGAATCGCTTGGCGAGATCCTTCATGTGCTCCGTCATCGAGCCCGACACGTCCATCAGGCAGAACATGACGGCCTGCGCCACCGGCTTCGGCACCTGCTCGAAACGCCGGTAACGGATGTCGATCGGATCGATGAACGGGATCCGGCTCATCTTTTTCTTCAAGGCCTCGATCTCGGCCAGAAGTTCGACGCGCCTTTCCTCGCTGCAATTCTCCAGTTCGGCTTCAAGTGCGGCCAGCGCTTCCGGCCGCGGCCGCCGCAAGGCGACCCGGCGGGCCATCGCGCGGCTGACGGTTCGGCTCACCGAAATATTTGCAGGCGAGCCGGACGTTGCATAACCCGCCCTGCGGATGCCCTCGCTTTCGACCTCGGCAAGCTTGCGCTTGGCTAGGTCAGGCAATTCCAGGTCGTCGAGGAACAGATCGACGAACTCTTCGCGACTCAACACGAACCGGAATGCATCCTCGCTGTCGCCCTCACCGGGGCCACCTGCCTTGCCGCCGCTCTGGCCGGAGCGCGGCAGCATGTCGCCTTCGATGAACTTCTTGTTTCCGGGCAGCACCATGTCGCGGGTGCCGCCTTCGCGACGAAAGCGTGGTTCATCCATCCCCTCGATCGGGACGTTGACCTCTCCGCCCTCCAGGACATCCTTGATGTCCCGGTCCTGCGAAGATTTCTTTACCGCGCCCTGTACCAGCGCCTTTGCCCTGCGAAGGAAGCGCTGGCGATTCTCCAGACTCTTGCCGCCCGGATTCAGGCGCCGATCGACGATATGAATGGCCACGTTTGCATCCGCCTCCGCCTCAACCGGCCTGCTTCACGCGCATGTACCACTCGACGAGCCGCCGAACCTGACGCTCGGTGTAGCCGCGCTCGACCATGCGCGCGACAAACTCGCCGTGCTTCTTCTCGGTATCGCCGTCCTTTTTCGATCCGAACGAGATCACCGGAAGCAGGTCCTCGACTTGCGAGAATATACGCTTTTCGATGACCTCGCGGATCTTCTCGTAGCTGGTCCAGGTGGGATTCTTACCACCATTATGGGCCCGCGACCTCAGGGAAAACTTGACGACCTCGTTGCGGAAATCCTTGGGGTTGGCGATGCCCGCCGGCTTCTCGATCTTGGTCAGCTCCTGATTGAGCAATTCGCGATCCATCAGCTGGCCGGTGTCGGGATCCTTGAAGTCCTGATCTTCGATCCAGGCATCTGCATAGTCGACGTAGCGGTCGAACAGGTTCTGGCCGTAGTCGGAATACGACTCGAGGTAGGCCTTCTGGATCTCGTGGCCGATGAATTCGGCATAACGCGGCGCCAGGTCGGCCTTGATGAACTCGAGGTAGCGCTTTTCGACCTCGTCCGGAAGCTGTTCACGCCGGATCGCCTGCTCCAGCGTATACATCAGGTGAACCGCGTCGGCGCCGAGCTCGTTGGTGTCATGGTTGAACGTTGCCGCGAGTACCTTGAAGGCGAAGCGCGTGGAAATACCGTCCATGCCTTCATCGACGCCGGCGGCATCCTTGTACTCCTGGACGCTCCGCGCCTTGGGATCGGATTCCTTCAGGCTCTCGCCGTCGTAGATCCGCATCTTGGCGAACAGCGTCGAGTTCTCGTGCTTGCGCAGACGCGACATCACCGAAAAGCGCGCCAGCGTCTCCAGCGTCGCCGGCGCACACGGTGCGCTCGCGAGTTCGGATCCCTGGATCAGCTTCTCGTAGATCTTCTGCTCCTCGGTGACGCGCAGGCAATACGGCACCTTGATGACGCAGATACGATCGATGAAGGCCTCGTTGTTCTTGTTGGTCTTGAAGCTCTGCCACTCCGATTCGTTGGAGTGCGCGAGAATCACGCCGGTGAACGGAATTGCGCCGATATTCTCCGTGCCGATATAGTTGCCTTCCTGCGTCGCCGTGAGCAGCGGATGCAGCATCTTGATCGGCGCCTTGAACATCTCGACGAACTCGAGCACGCCCTGGTTGGCGCGATTGAGCCCGCCGGAATAGCTGTAGGCGTCGGGATCGTTCTGGGCGAAGGTCTCCAGCTTGCGGATGTCGACCTTGCCGACCAGCGAAGAGATATCCTGGTTGTTTTCGTCGCCGGGCTCGGTCTTTGCGATCGCGATCTGGCGCAGCCGCGACGGCTGGATCTTGGCGACGCGAAACTGCGAGATGTCGCCGCCGAAGGCTTCGAGGCGCTTGTAGCACCACGGGCTCATCAGCCCGGTGAGACGGCGGCGCGGAATGCCATACTTCTCCTCGAGCATCGGACCGAGCGATTCCGGATCGAACAGGCTGAGCGGGCTTTCGAACACCGGGCTTAATTCATCACCGGCCTTCAGCACGTAGATGGGGTGCACTTCCATCAACGACTTGAGGCGTTCGGCCAGCGAGGACTTGCCGCCGCCCACGGGACCAAGCAGGTAGAGGATCTGCTTGCGCTCTTCGAGACCTTGCGCAGCGTGGCGGAAGAAGCCGACGATACGCTCGATAGTATCTTCCATGCCGTAGAAGCCGGCGAAGGCCGGATAGAGCCGCATTGTGCGGTTCAAAAAAATACGGCCAAGGCGCGGGTCCCTGGCCGTGTCTATCATTTGAGGTTCACCGATCGCAGCTAGTAGTCGCTCCGCCGCGTTGGCATATCGCATCGGATCGCCTCGACACGACTCCAGATATTCCGCCATCGACATATCGGTCTGACTTCTGGCTTCGAAGGACCGGGCGAAAGCATTGAACAGAGAATCGTTGTACATGATCCGTCTCTCCATATTCAGATGTAAATGCTGGACACTCCGCTCAGGTTCCTAAACCGCCCCGGAGCGCCGCAGCTTCCGTTCGCGAATCACAATCAACACATATGCTGATTGGACACGCGACCAACTCCCCAACGCAATGCAATAGTCGTGCTAGGCGTGCCATCCTCGTAATGATACGGTATGATTCCGGGAATGATGTAGCTGTGTTGCAACATTTCCGTGGCGATTACCGCCGGCCCACATGTTCATACTTTTTTAATGATTATGAACGCGTGCGCCGCGTGAGGCCGTGTTGTCTGGAAATTCGAGGCGAAAAAGCGCGGAATTCCGACCTTTGGACGGCGACAAGCGCACGGTACCGGGCTTTCGCGGGGCATATCGCAAACGGGTTGCCGCGCGTTCGTTGAACGCACCCGGCGTCTCCTGCAACTAATGTATGATGCCGCGCGTTTTATCCGAGTCTGCCATGAAAATCCTCTGCTTCGTCGCCGCCGTCGCCTGCATCGCCGGCGCCAATGCCGCTCACGCCCAGGAAGCGGTCGACAAGACCAAGGCCGCCGCGTTCGACGCCAGGATGTTTGCCGGTCCGCTTGGACAAAAGACCTATGCCTGCTTCGTGCGTCGCTATGACGCCGCCCATCTGGCGCAGCATCCGAAGCAGAAGGTCAGCGCGATGAAGCTGCTGGTGACGGCGGAGGATGCGCCGGAAGACAAGACCGTCAACTATTCCTTCCGTCTCGGATTCAAATATCGCCACCGGCCGGGCAATTTCGACTCCAGCGGTTTTTGCAGTCACATCGTTGCCGAAAAATCCGGCAAGGAAATCCGGTTCGGCTGCGGCGTCGATTGCGAGGGCGGCGGCATCGAAGTGGCGATGAAGGACGACAAGTCAGCGCTGATCCGGCTGGAGCGAATCCGGATCTGGGAGCGCAACAAGCCCGACGACGACGCCAGCAACGATCTGGTTGCCGGCGCTGACGACAAGATCTTCCGCGTCGACCGCGCCGAACTGCGCGAGTGCGCCGAGCTCGTCACCGATCGCAAGGAACTCGCTGCACTCAGGCGCAAGTAGCGCCAATGATACCATCAAAACCGGAGAACGTCATGCATCGACGCAATATGCTGTGGGGCGCGCTTTCGGCCTTGGGCGCAGTGTTTGCCGCCGGTCGCGCGAATGCCGCCACCGAGACGCCTCCCGCGACCAGGCTCAAGGTGGTCTATCACCTCAACGATCTCGACAAGGTCAGCTTCGTGGTCGGCAACATCCAGAACCATCTCGATGGTGTCGGCGGTCCCGACCATGTCACGATCGCGCTGGTGATTCACGGCCAGGCATTGCGCGCGTTTCATTCCTCTTCAGCGAATCCCGATCTTTCCCGCCGCGTCGGTCAATTCTCCAAGTCTGGCATCGAACTCGCCGCCTGCGGCAATACGATGAAATCGCAGAACGTCGGACTGGCCGACCTGCTGCCGGGTTTCATCGCCGCAGATCGCGGCGGCGTGGTGCGGATCGCTGAACTGCAATCGCAGGGCTATCTCTATCTGAGGCCCTGAGCGGCCGAGCGACGCCGGCAATCCGTCGCGACCGCACATTTCCGCGATCGCGTCGCCGTACTTTCGCCCGCTGTATCCGTCCCGATACGGCGCGTGCCTGGATGCAGACGCAATCGCAATCGCTCATCCGCTTGCACGCCGACGCGCGGACTGTGTGCGCCTGCAACCGCTCGCGGAATGTTGCGCGCATATCCCGTCACATTCAAGCCGATTCCTGCCGCGTTCGCCGTCCCGCCGAGGACGATCAGCCCGAGCAACAGCGCGCCTGGGAGGCGCAAGGAACGGGGCATGGCGGCTTCCTTCACGGTTTCGTGCACTTGCCCGTTGGTGTCGCCGCAGCAAGGGCCGGTTCGACCGAGCCGCAAAGATCAGGTCCGGCGGAAAGAGCCGTCGGGATCGAACCGGCGGTAACGGCGTTATCTCCCTTCACCCGCCCGCACATGCCCAACCAGATGTTGACTTTCGAGGCGCGCCCCCGAAATCTGCCGGAGACCCAAAAACGACCGACCGAACAGAACAGGCACCATGAATCCCGTCAAAGCACTCGAAAATCATGGCCAGGCGATCTGGCTGGACTTCCTCGCCCGCGGTTTCGTCGCCAAGGGCGACCTCCAGGCGCTGATCGATACCGACGGCGTCAAGGGAGTGACCTCGAACCCCTCGATTTTCGAGAAGGCGATCGGCAGTTCGGACGAATACGATGGCGCGATCGGCCAGGCGCTGAAAAACGGCGACCGGCCGGTGGCCGACCTTTTCGAGGCGGTCGCGATCGAGGACATCCAGAATGCCGCCGACGTGCTGCGTCCGGTTTATGACGCCTCGAACGGCGGCGATGGCTTCGTCAGCCTCGAGGTCTCGCCCTATCTGGCGAACGACACCAAGGCCACGATCGCCGAGGCCGAACGGCTCTGGAAGGACGTCAAGCGCAGGAACTTGATGGTCAAGGTGCCGGCGACGCCGGAGGGACTGCCCGCGATCGAACAACTGATCGGTGAAGGCATCAGCATCAACATCACGCTGTTGTTCTCGCAGCAGGTCTATCGCGAGGTCGCGGAGGCCTACATCGCCGGGCTGGAAAAATACGTCGGCAAGGGCGGCGATCCCTCCCACGTGGCCAGCGTCGCCTCGTTCTTCGTCAGCCGCATCGATACCGCCGTCGACAAGCAGCTCGACGAGAAGATCGCGCGAGCCAACGATCCCGCGGAAAAGGAACGGCTGAGCGCGCTGAAGGGCAAGGTTGCCATCGCCAACGCCAAGCTGGCCTACCAGGACTACAAGCACCTGTTCTCCGGCGCGCGCTGGGAGAAGCTCGCGGCCAAAGGCGCGAAGCCGCAGCGGCTGCTGTGGGCTTCCACCGGCACCAAGAAAAAGGACTACAGCGACGTGCTCTATGTCGAGGAGTTGATCGGCCCCGACACCGTCAACACCGTGCCGCCGGCGACGCTGGATGCGTTCCGCGACCATGGCAAGCCGCGCGACAGCCTCGAGGAGAATATCGACGATGCTCGCCGCGTGCTGGAAGAGCTGGAAAAATCCGGCATCTCGCTCGACGCCATCACGGACGAACTGGTGGTGGACGGCGTCAAGCTGTTTGCCGACGCCGCCGACAAACTCTACGGCGCGGTGGCGCAGAAGCGCGCAACATCGCTTGGCGGCGGCATCGACCACCAGCAGTTCGCGCTCGGCGACGGCATCAAGAAGGCCGTCGAGAAGAGCACCGAGGAGTGGCGCGCTGCCGCGACCATTCGCCGGCTGTGGCAGAAGGACAAATCGGTCTGGACCGATGACGACGAGAACAAGTGGCTGGGCTGGCTGAACAGCCCCGCCGCCGCTGACGTCGCCGATTACGAGGATTTTGCCCGGCGCGTGAAGGGGCAGAATTTCAGCGATGCGGTCGTGCTCGGCATGGGCGGATCGAGCCTCGGACCGGAGGTGCTGGCGGAGACATTCCCGAAGAAGTCCGGCTTTCCGAAACTGCACGTGCTCGATTCCACCGATCCCGCGCAGGTGCGCGCGATGGAAGAAACGGTCGATCTCGCTCACACGCTCTTCATCGTTTCCAGCAAATCCGGCGGCACGACCGAGCCGAACGTGATGAAGGATTACTTCTTCGATCGCGTTGCCAAGACTATCGGCAAGGACAAGGCCGGGCACCGATTCATCGCCGTCACCGACCCCGGCTCGTCGCTGCAGAAGGTCGCCGCCAAACAGGGCTTCGCGCGCATCTTCTACGGCGATCCGACGATCGGCGGCCGCTACTCCGTGCTGTCGCCGTTCGGCCTGGTGCCGGCGGCCGCGGCCGGTATCGACGTTCGCAGCCTGATCACGCATGCGCTTGCAATGGTGCGCTCCTGCGGCGCCGATGTGCCGCCGCACGAGAATCCGGGCGTGCAGCTCGGGCTCGCGATGGGTCTCGCCGGCCTCGAAGGCCGCGACAAGGTGACGATATCATCGTCGCCGAAGGTCGCCGATTTCGGCGCCTGGGCCGAACAGCTGATCGCCGAATCCACCGGCAAGGACGGCAAGGGCCTGATCCCGATCGATGGCGAACCTTTGGCCGATCCTTCCGTTTACGGCGACGACCGCTTCTTCATCGACATCCGCACCGAAGGCGAGGATGACGCTTCGCATGACGATCGGCTCAAGGCGCTGGAGGCGGCCGGACATCCGGTCGTGCGCATCGTCATGAAGTCGATCGATCACATCGGCCAGGAATTCTTCCGCTTCGAGATGGCCACCGCAGTGGCCGGCGCGGTGCTCGGCATCAACCCGTTCAACCAGCCGGACGTGGAAGCTGCCAAGATCAAGACCCGCGAGTTGACCGGCGCGTTCGAGAAGACCGGTTCGCTGCCGACCGAGAAGCCGGTCATGTCGACCGACGAGGCCGATCTCTATACCGACGAGCACAACGCCTCCGAGTTGCGCAAGGCCGGCGCCGACGGCACGCTCGGCTCGTGGATCAAGGCGCATCTTTCGCGCTCGAACGGCGGCGACTATGTCGCCCTGCTCGCCTATATCGCACGCGATCCTGGCACGATCGGCTCGTTGCAGAAGATGCGGCTGGCGGTACGCGACGTCAGGCACGTCGCGACCTGCGCCGAATTCGGTCCGCGCTTCCTGCACTCCACCGGACAGGCCTACAAGGGCGGACCGGATAGCGGCGTGTTCCTGCAGATCACGACCGACGCCGCCAAGGATCTGAAGGTTCCCGGCCAGAAAGCGAGCTTTGGCATCATCCTGGCGGCGCAGGCGCGCGGCGATTTCGACGTGCTCACCGAACGCGGCCGGCGCGCGCTGCGTGTCCACCTCAAAGGCGGTCTTGGGTCCGGATTGTCCGCGCTCGATGCCGCAATCGCGGAAGCTCTCGCTTAGGAAAGTCAGGCAATGCAACTCGGCATGATCGGCCTCGGCCGGATGGGCGGCAACATCGTTCGCCGGCTGATGAAGAACGGCCATACCGCCGTGGTCTACGACAAGGATGCGAAGGCGGTCTCGGCGCTCGCCGCGGAAGGTGCGACCGGCGCGGATACGCTCGAGGATTTCGTGGCCAAGCTCGAAAAGCCGCGCACCGCCTGGGTGATGCTGCCAGCCGGCAAGATCACCGAAGCGACCATCGAAGCGCTGGCAAGGCTGATGCAGCCCGGCGACGTCATCATCGACGGCGGCAACACGTTCTGGCAGGACGACGTTCGCCGCGGCGCCGCGCTGAAAGCGCAAGGCCTGCATTATCTCGACGTCGGCACCAGCGGCGGCGTCTGGGGCATCGAACGCGGCTACTGCATGATGATCGGCGGCGACAAGGCTGTGGTCGACCGGCTCGACCCGATCTTCAAGACGCTGGCGCCTGGAATCGGCGACATTCCGCGCACACCGGGACGCGACGGTCGCGACCCGCGCATCGAGCAGGGCTACATCCACGCCGGCCCATCCGGCGCCGGACATTTCGTCAAGATGATTCACAACGGCATCGAATACGGCCTGATGCAGGCCTATGCCGAAGGGTTCGATATTCTCAGGAACGCCAATATCGATGCGCTGCCACCGGAGCATCGCTTCGACATGAACATCGCCGATATCGCCGAGGTGTGGCGGCGCGGTAGCGTGATCCCGTCCTGGCTGCTCGATCTCACGGCGTCCGCGCTCGCGGAAAATCACACGCTGGATAATTACTCGGGCTTCGTCGAGGATTCCGGCGAAGGCCGCTGGACCGTGAATGCCGCCATCGACGAGGCCGTTCCGGCCGAAGTGCTGACGGCCGCACTCTACGCCCGCTTCCGTTCGCGCAAGGACCACACCTTTGCGGAAAAAATCCTGTCCGCGATGCGGGCCGGCTTCGGCGGCCACAAGGAGCCGCCGAAGCACCCCGGTTCGAAGGCTTGAACGCTCATGGCGGTCGGTCAGGCAGCACGGAAAAAGCCCGATCCCTGCGCCTTCGTCATTTTCGGCGTGACCGGCGATCTCGCACATCGCCTGGTCGTCCCTGCCCTCTATAACCTCGCCGCAACCGACCTGTTGCCGGACAAGTTCTGCCTGGTTGGCGTCGCCCGAAAAGGTCTCACCAGCGACGCGCTGCGCGACAGCCTGATGAAGGGGTTGCGCGAGTTCGCAACCCGGCCGGTGGATGACGCGATAGCACGGCGCCTGCTGTCATGCGTCACTTGCATCGAAGCCGACCCGAAAGAACCGGCCTCGTTCGACGCCATGAGCAAGCAGCTTGCAGAGCTGGAAGCCGCGCGAGGAACCGGCGGCAATCGCCTGTTCTACCTCGCCACGCCGCCGAACGCATTCCTGCCGATCAGCCGCCAACTCGGGCGCACCGGCATGCTTGCCGAGAACGGCGCGTGGCGGCGGCTGGTGGTCGAAAAGCCGTTCGGCACCGACCTGGCATCGGCCAGGGCGCTGAACAGCGAGTTGCTCAAGCTCGTCGACGAGCACGAGATCTACCGGATCGACCATTATCTCGGCAAGGAGACGGTGCAGAACATTTTGGTGCTGCGCTTCGCCAACGGCATGTTCGAGCCGATCTGGAATCGCAACCATATCGATCACGTGCAGATCACGGTCGACGAACAGCTCGGCGTCGGCCATCGCGGCAGCTTCTACGACCAGACCGGCGCGCTGCGCGACATGGTGCCGAACCACCTGTTTCAGCTGCTGTCGCTGGTCGCGATGGAGCCGCCGATCCGGTTCGATGCGCATTCGGTGCGGGCGGAGAAGGCCGATGTGCTCGCCGCGATCCAGCCGCAGAGCGAGATCGAGGCGCTGCGCAATTCCGTGCGTGGGCAATATCTCGGCGGCAAAATCGGCGACAAGGATATCGCGGACTACCGAAAAATCGAGGATGTCGCCCCCGACAGCACCACCGAGACCTATGTCGCGCTGAAGCTGATCATCGACAATTGGCGCTGGGCCGGCGTTCCCTTCTACCTGCGCACCGGCAAGGCGCTCGGTGTCAAGCGCACCGAAGTGGCGATCAAGTTCAAGCAGGCGCCGTTCGCGATGTTCAACTGCACGCCGGTGGAAGAGCTGGCGCATAATTTTCTCGTGATCGGCGTCGCGCCGAACGAAGGCATCGCGCTGCAGTTCAACACCAAGGTGCCCGGCCCCACGATCCAGATCGACGGCGTCGAGATGAAGTTCCGCTACAAGGATTATTTCAAGGCCGAGCCGTCGACCGGATACGAGACGCTGATCTATGACTGCATGATCGGCGACAATATCCTGTTCCAGCGCGCCGACAGCGTCGAGGCCGGCTGGAAAGCCGTGCAGCCGTTCATCGATGCCTGGCAGAAGGCGGGCGCCGAAGGGCTGAAGACCTACAAGGCCGGCAGCGAAGGGCCGGAAGAGGCCAACGAGCTTTTGACGCGCGACGGCCGAAGCTGGCGCAAACTCGGGTAAGCCATGGCGACTAACGACAGCCGCCGCGTGATTGCCGTTGCCGATCCGTCGGCGATGGCCACGGTCGCCGCCGGGCGCGTGCTCGCAAGAATCGCTGACAACAGCGGACGGGTAGCGATCTGCCTGACCGGCGGATCGAGCCCGAAGCAGCTTTATCGATTGTTTGCCAGCGAAGAATACCGGGCAAGAATCCCCTGGCCGCGCGTGCACTGGTTCATCGGTGACGAGCGCTTCGTGCCGGCCACCGATCCGCTCAACAACATGGCCATGGCGCGCGCGATCTTCCTGGATCGACACGCGCCGGCGGCCAATATCCATCCAATTCCGACCGCGACCGCAGACCCCTCCGAGCCCGGCCGGAGCGCGGTACTGTACGAGCAGGAATTGAAATCGTTCTACGGCGCGGATGCGCTCGACCCCGCCCGCCCCCTGTTCGACCTGGTGCTGATGGGTATCGGCCCCGACGGCCATACCGCCTCGCTGTTTCCGGGCGATGACACACTGGACGAGACCGCCCGCTGGGCTGTCGGCGTGCCGAAAGCGAATGTCGCACCATTCGTGCCGCGGGTCACCCTCACGCTGCCCACACTCGCCTCCTGTCGAGAGATGCTGTTCGAGGTAGCGGGCGCTGAAAAGCGCGTGATCTTGACGCGGCTGTTCGCAGGCGAGAAGCTGCCCGCCAATCGCGCGCAATCGATCGGCGAGACCATCTGGCTGGCCGACGAGGCAGCGCTTCCGGAGAATTTTCGTGGGTAGCGAGATGCCTTGCGCGCTGGTGGTGATGGGCGTCTCCGGCTCCGGCAAGAGCACCATTTCCGAACGCCTCGCCGCGCGCCTCGGCTGGGCCTACGAGGACGGCGACAGGTTTCACCCACCCGGAAATGTCGCCAAGATGAGCGCGGGCCATCCGCTCACCGATGCGGATCGCTGGCCGTGGCTGCAGGCCATTGCCGACGAGATCGACCGCGTCTGCGCGTCCGGCGGGCGCGCCGTCATCGCCTGCTCGGCGCTCAAGCGCGCCTACCGCGAGGTGCTCGTGCATGGCCGCGACGATGTCAGGATCGTCTTTCTCGACGGCACGCAGGAACTGATCGCGGACCGGCTCGCCGCGCGCAAGGGACATTTCATGCCGCCGGACCTGCTTGCCAGCCAGTTCAGGACACTGGAACGGCCCGGCACCAACGAACGGCCGATTACAGTATCGATCGACGCGCCGGTCGAGCGCATCGTCGACGACATCGTCACCCAATTGAACCTGGTTTCGCAATGACACGCATCGCGCTGGTTGTTTCCGACGTCGACGGCACCCTCCTCACCAAGGACAAGGTTTTGACCGACGGCGCCAAGGCGGCCGTGCGCAAGTTGCACGACGCCGGCATCGGCTTCACCATCGTTTCCAGCCGGCCGACCATCGGCATGGGCTTTCTGATCGAGCCGCTCGAGATCACGCTGCCCGTGGGCGCCTTCAACGGCAGTTCGATCGTCGATGCGAAACTGAAACCGATCGAGCAGCATCTGATTGCGCCCGCGGTGGCGCAGCGTAGCCTCGATGTGCTCGATTCCTTCGGCGTCGATATCTGGCTGTTCAGCAACGAACGCTGGTACACGCGAAACCCCAAGGGCGAATACGTTCCGCACGAGAAGCTGGCGATCAAGGCCGATCCGACCATCGTCGCCGATTTCACCCCGCATCTGATGGAAGCCTGCAAGATCGTCGGCGCCAGTTCGGATTTTGCGCGGCTGAAGGCTTGCGAAGCGGCGATGAAGGAAGCGGTCGGGCGTGATGCGACCGCGGTTCGCTCCCAGAACTATTACCTCGACGTGACGCCGCCGGGCCACGACAAGGGCACCTTTGTCGCGGCGATATCGAAGCGGCTCGGCATTCCGACCGAGGCGGTCGCGACCATCGGCGACATGGAGAACGACCTGCCGATGTTTGCCCGAAGCGGGCTCTCGTTCGCGATGGGCAATGCCGCCGACACGATCAAGCAGCAGGCGACGCATGTGACCGACAGCAACGAACGCGACGGCTTTGCCGCCGCGATGGAGATCGTGCTGAGTCTCTCCTGAGCACCCCACGCAGATGCGCGTATCAAGCGACCGTGAAGGATAAATCGAGGATTCCTCAAAGCCTTTGGGCGGCGAACCGGCTTTGTGTGGGCGGCTGTTCATCAGCAAGCCCGAGCCGGTGTCCGATCGCCGTTACCTCCCTCGAAGCAGGCCCCATCCAGCCCAGGCCTGCGGCGGCGACGGATGCCGGCTCGACGCGATGGCTTCTTTTTGTCATTCCGGGGCGTGCGCAGCACGAACCCGGAATCCAATTCATCACGGAGTGTGCGGCCCAATAGATTCCGGGCTCGCGCTGCGCGCGCCCCGGAATGACGGGAGCGCACCATCAACCGCCGTGCGCGTTCTGCATGCTCGCCAAGACCTCGTCGACGCTGAAGCTCGATGGCTTCTGCCGCGGCGGGAAGTCCCTGAAGGTCTCGACGAACTGCGCAACGAACGCCTGCGCCGGCACGAGCAGGAAGGCGCGCTGGATGGTCCAGTCGTAGTAGGTGTTCGACGTGATATCCGCCCGCTCGTAGGGGTCGAGCCGCAGGTTGAACATTTTCGGCAGGCGGCGGCAGACAAAGGGCGCAGCCCAGAGCTCCAGCGTTCCCGCCACCTTCTGCTCGCAGAACACCATCTTCCAGTTCTCGTAGCGCATCGCGACGAGCTGGGCATCGTCGTTGATGTAGTAGAACTCCTTGCGGGCCGACTTCTCCTGCTGGCCGGTGAGGAGCGGCAACTGGTTGTAGCCGTCGAGGTGCACCTTGAAGGTCCTGCCGCCGGAGGCATAGCCGGTGAGCAGCTTGCTCTTGATGTCGGGCTCGCCGGCGGCCGCCAGCAGCGTCGGGAACCAGTCGAGCGCCGCGAAGATTTCGTTGCTGACCTGCCCGGGCTTGATCCGGCCGGGCCAGCGGACCATCGCCGGAACGCGATAGGCGCCTTCCCAATTGGTGTTCTTCTCGCTGCGGAACGGCGTCATGCCGCCGTCCGGCCACGAGTTCATGTGCACGCCGTTGTCAGTGCCGTAGATGACGATGGTGTTGTTGGCGATGCCAAGATCGTCCAGCGTCTTGAGCAGATTGCCGACATGGCCGTCATGTTCGAGCATGCCGTCCATGTATTCGCTGAGGCCGCTGCGTCCCTTATATTCGGGCCGCACATGCGTATAGAGATGCATGCGGGTGCCGTTCCACCAGCAGAAGAACGGCTTGTTTGCCTGAACCTGCCGCTTGATGTAGTCGATCGCGGCATTGGACGTCTCGTCGTCGACCGTTTCCATCCGCTTCTTCGTCAGCGATCCGGTATCCTCGATCGTCTGCTTTCCGACCCTGCCGAAGCGCGGATCGACCGTCGGATCGTCCCGGTCAGTGGCCTTGCACTTGAGGACGCCGCGCGGACCATACTTCGCCCTGAACGCCGGGTCCTTGGGATAGTCGGGATGCTCCGGCTCCTCCTCCGCATTGAGGTGATAGAGATTGCCGAAGAACTCGTCGAAGCCGTGCACCGTCGGCAGGAATTCGTTGCGGTCGCCGAGATGGTTCTTGCCGAACTGTCCGGTAGCATAGCCGAGCGGCTTCAGCGCCTCGGCGATGGTGATGTCCTCGAAGCGCAGGCCGAGCGCCGCGCCGGGCAGGCCGACCTTGGTCATGCCGGTGCGCAGACCGGCCTGGCCGGTGAGGAACGACGCGCGGCCCGCCGTGCAGCTCTGCTCGGCGTAGTAGTCGGTGAACATCAAGCCTTCGCGGGCGATGCGATCGATGTTCGGCGTCTTGTAACCCATTACGCCGAAAGAGTAGGCGCTGACGTTGGCGATGCCGACATCGTCGCCCCAGATGACGAGGATATTCGGTCGCTGGCCGGACGGCGCGGCAGGCTGCTGCGCCTGCGCCACCTGCGTCCTGTCGAGTGCACCGACCGCGGCAGCCGCGACCAGAGAACTGCCCGCAAGCAGCAAATTGCGGCGGCTTGGCGCGCGCTCGGCCGATTGGCTCGAGGTGGGTTCGGTCTTGCTCATGGTCTTGTCGGGCATGTCATACTCCCTTCCTGGAAAACTAAGACGCACCGGCGCACTCTCATGCGAAGCCATCGAGGCTCGATGAGAGATCGGCGTTCCAACCGTGTATTCCGCTACGCGAAGGTGGAGGCGTTACGTTGAGCAATAGACCTGACGGTCAGCGCTCCTTCCCTATCTTCGGCTCCATGGGGCAGCGTTCCGCTTTCGGAACCACACCTCAACTCAAGAGGCTGTGATATGCATTTTGTGCCAGCATAAATATGTCGATGCGCCTATTGCAAACCAGACGTCTGTTGGACGTCGGCTCACTTCGACCGCTGCACAGCCGGCTTCTCGCTCGACGCCTTGGCCGCGCTGAGGTTATGCGCGGTGTTGATCAACGCGATGTGCGTCAGCGCCTGCGGAAAATTGCCGGTCTGGCGGCGCGCGCCGCTGTCGTACTCTTCGGCGAACAGGCCGAGATCGTTGGCGATGGAGACCACCCGGGTGAACAATTCCTGTGCCCGGACGAATTCGCCGGCCAGCACATAGGCGTCGGCGAGCCATAGCGTGCAGGCGAGGAACGCGCCTTCGGCCGGCTGCTGCTCCGCTTCGCGAGGGTCGTGACGCAGCACGAAGCCGTCGCGCATCAGATGGTTTTCCACGGCAGCGATCGTGCCCCGTACGCGCGGATCTTCCGGCGGCAGGAATCCGACCGATGGCAGCAACAGGATGCTGGCGTCCAGCATCTTCGAGCCATAGGACTCAACGAAGGAGTTGAGCTCGGGGTCGAAGCCGTTGGCGCATACGTCGCGGTGGATGGCGTCGCGCAACACGCGCCACTTCACAAGTGGTGCCTTGTAACCGAAGGTTTCGGCACTCTTGATGCCGCGGTCGAACGCGACCCATGTCATCACCTTGGACAGGACGTAGTGCTTGCCCGCGCCACGGCGTTCCCAGATGCCGTGATCGGGCTTGTCCCATTGCCCGGCGAGATGCTGCAGCACCGTGCATTCCAGGTCCCAGCTGGTGTGATCCATCTCGAGCTTGGCCGTTCGCCACTGGTGGAAGGCGTCGATCAGTTCGCCATAGACGTCGAGCTGAAGCTGCGCATGCGCGGCGTTGCCGACCCGCACCGGCTTCGCGCCCTCGTAGCCGGGCAGCCAGGCAGCCTCCCATTCCAGCAGGCGGCGCTGGCCCATGATGCCGTACATGATCTGCATGTTGGCCGGCGCGCCGGCCGCCGCACGGAGCAGCCAGTTATGCCACGCCGAGGCCTCTGCTGTGTAGCCGGAGTTCATCAGCGCCAGCAGCGTGAAGGTAGCATCGCGCAGCCAGCAGAAGCGATAATCCCAGTTGCGTGTGCCGCCGAGCTTTTCCGGCAGCGAGGTCGTTGGCGCCGCGACGATGCCGCCGGACGGCGCATAGGTCTGCGCCTTCAGCGTGATCAGCGAGCGCATCACCAGATCGCGGTGCTCGCCCCGATAGGTGCAGTGACTGCACCATTCGGTCCAGAATTCCACGGTGTCACGAAGGGCGTGTTCGGGATCGATCGGCTTCGGCGGCGGCAGGTGCGAAGGGCCGTAGGTGAGCACAAACGGAATCGTCTCGCCCTCGCTCACCCAAAAATCGGCCACCGTCGTCATGTCCTCGCCATGGGTCTTGACCGGCGTCCGCAGCACCGTCATATCCGGCCCGCAGATGGCGAGCAGCGCGGTGCCGTCCTCGCTTTTCTTGACCCAGGGAATGTCGGCGCCGAAGCCGAACCGGATCACCAGTTGCATGTGCATGCGCACCCGGCCGCGGACGCCGCGCACCAGCCGCACCACGTCCGAGGCGTTGCCGCGCGGCGGCATGAAGTCGATCAGGTCGACGGCGCCGTCGGCGGTCTCGAATCGCGTTTCCAGAATCAGCGTGTCGTCCCAGTAGCGGCGCGAAGTACGCTCGATTTCGTCGGCCGGGGCAAGAAGCCAGCGGCCATGCCTGGGGGTGCCCAGCAGCGCCGCAAAGCAGGCATCGGAATCGAAGGCCGGCCAGCACAGCCAGTCGATCGAGCCATCGCGGCCGACCAATGCGGCGGTCTCGCAATCGCCGATCAGTCCGTAATCCTCGATCCGGCCGGGCACGGTTACGATTCGCCGCGCGAGCGATCGCGCGTCGCCGTCCTGAGTGCGGCGCTGTCGACGGCGGATGCCATCTGCTCGATCGACACCGGAAGCCGCCGCCGCCAGTTGGGATGCTCGTTGACGGTGCCGGGGATGTTGGGCTGATCCAGCACCCCCAGAATATCCTCCAGCGAGATCGCCAGCAGCCGCGATTTCGTGCGAGCGAGAAAGCCGAGCACGGAATACAGATCGTTGCGTTCGATGCCGTTCTGCCGCAGCACCTCGTCCAGCAGCCCGAGCGCATGCCAGCGCGCCTCATCGCTCTCGCCCGGATCGATGCCGAGCGCCCGCTTCGTCTTCAGGTCGCCGAACGAACGCCAGCCGGCATAGGTCGAGAGGTCGTGGGTGTTGAAGGTGACGAGCGCATTGGCCGAATAGTGGTCCATGCCGCGGAAGGCCCCGCGATCGTCGCGCTCGAACATCATCACCATGTAGGACCAGATGCCCCAGTCGGCCATCTGCTCGCGAAAGCCTTCCGGCACCGTGCCGAGGTCCTCGCCGATCACGACGCAGCGATGGGCGGTGCTTTCCTCCGCGGTAACCGCCAGCAGCGCCTCGAACGGCATCTGCACGTAGACGCCGTCGGCCGCACTGAAACCGTTCGGCACCAGATACAGCCGCTTCAGACCGAGTACATGGTCGAGCCGGATGGCGCCGGCGTGCCGCATCGAGGCGCGCAGCATGTCGCGATACGGCGCGAACGATTGCAGCTCGAGTCCGGCGGCATTGAAGCCGGCAAGGCCCCAGCTCTGCCCGGCGGTGTTGAGCGGGTCCGGCGGCGCGCCGACGCCGAGATGACGCGAGATCGCCGCCTGCTCGTTCCAGGCATCGAAACCGTCGGACTGCACGCCGACCGCGACGTCGAGATAGAGACCGACCTTCATGCCGAGCTTGCGCGCCAGATCGGCGGCGCCGCCGAGTTGCCGGTCGGCGGTCCACTGCACGAACTCGACGAACGCGACTTCGTCGGCCTCCGCCCCGTCGCGCAGGGCGGCACATCTGGCATCGTCCGGCTGCCGCCACTCCGCCGGCCACTCCCACCAGGGTTGTTTAAACTTGTGCCGTAGCGTCTCGAAGCAGGCGAAGCGCGACAGCAGCGGGCCCTGCTCGGCGCGGAACGCGTCAAAGTCCTGCCGGCGCGCCAGCGTTGCATGCGCCTTGAAGGCGGCAAACGCAGCGCGGAGCGCCTGCCATTTCAGGCGTGCAACCGCGACATAATCGACGATCTCGCCTTCCCGCAGCGGCGTCAGCGCGTCGCGGGTCGCGGCGTCGAGCCGGAATTCCGGCAGTTTTTCGACGTCGACATAGAGCGCGTTGAGAAACAGCCGGCTGTTCGGCGAATAGGGACTGCAGTCGCCGGGACGATCATCGAACAGGGCGTGCAGCGGGTTGAGGCCGATGCCGTCGGCGCCAAGCTGTGCCGCAAACTCGATCATGGTTTCGAGATCGGTAAAGTCACCGATGCCCCAGTTGCGCGCGGAGCGGACGCCGTAAAGCTGTACCGCAAGCAGCCAGCATCGGTCGAAATCGCCGGCGAACGCCTTTTCCGGCGCCGAGATCAGCGGCACGTCTTCGGTCACCCCAGCGGCATCAGTCAGTTGCAGCCGGTAGACGCCTCGGGCCAGTTCCTCAGGCCAATGGATGACGCGATCGGACGTCTCGCCTGCGGCCACAACCCCTGCATCGGCAACGATTTTCCACCCCACGGGGACATTTGCCCCGGCCCGGAGTTTGCTGCGCGCCGGCCGCCCGTGCCGGACCACGACCGGCTGGCCCAGCAGCGGCCCCGGGGTCTGCGGCGGCAGTGCGCCCAATATAATTTCGAGCGCCGCTGCATCCGTCACACGGCGGTGACCCTGACCGTCCACGAATTCGGTCTGGATTCCACGATTTTTGGCTTCAGCGAACAGGTTCATTCGGCACGCGGTTTGCACGCAAAGGACAGGAGAGCGTCGTAAAATTGTCCAGAAAAAGGAAGGGGATAGAGCATCTCTAACGCGCCGCTCCGCCTGGCGTTCCCCCGGGAACCATTGCTTGGCGAGCGGCTTTCTATGTAGGCCCGGCACGTCTCCTTCCTGTGTCCGGAACCGCAGTTCCACGTCAATGGCGGCATCACCGTGAACAAAACAACGCAGTCTGTCGAGAGCGCCGCCGGCGCTTTCCATATTGAAGACGTCTTCCCCTCGATCGATGGCGGCCGCTTTCCGGTCAAACGGATTGTCGGCGAGCCCGTCGAGGTGTGGGCCGATATTTACCGCGACGGACACGAGGTGATCGCCGCCGCCCTGGTCTGGCGCCGCGAGGTCGACCGCGAGTGGCGGCGCGAGCCGATGACCATGGACAGCAACGATCGCTGGTCCGGCACGTTCGTGCCTGATGTGCCGGGGCGCTATGTCTACGCCATCGAGGCGTGGACCGACGAGTTCGCCACCTGGCGTCACGGGTTCGAGCTCAAGCAGAAGGCGGGCGCCGACCAGGAGGTCGATGCCATCGAGGGCGCCGGCCTGCTCGGCAAGGCGCAATCCGGCAGTCCGGACGCCGCCGCGCTGATCAGGAAGTATTGCGAGGATTACCTGCAGACCGGCGATACGGCGCCGCTCCTCGCGAGCGACCTCAAGGCAGCGATGGCGGAAAGCCAGTTGCGGCCGGATCTCACGCGGTCGGAGCTATTTCCGTTCGTGGCCGACCGGCCGCAGGCGCGCTTCAGCACATGGTACGAAATGGTGCCGCGCAGCCAAAGCAAAATTCCCGGCCAGCACGGCACGTTCATGGATTGCATCGCGCGGCTGCCCGACGTCGCCGCGATGGGCTTCGACGTGCTCTACTTCACGCCGATCCACCCGATCGGAAAGATCAATCGCAAGGGCCGCAACAACGCGGTGACCGCCAGCGAGGGCGATCCCGGCAGCCCCTATGCGATCGGCGGCGCCGAAGGCGGCCATGACGCCGTGCATCCGGAACTCGGCACACTGGAGGATTTCCGCGCGCTGGTCGCGGCATGCCACGAACACGGCATGGAGGTCGCGCTCGACTTCGCCGTGCAATGCTCGCCCGATCATCCCTGGCTCAAGCAGCATCCGCAATGGTTCAAGCGCCGGCCGGACGGCTCGATGCGCTATGCGGAGAATCCGCCGAAAAAGTATCAGGACATCGTCAACCCCGACTTTGCCTCCGAAGACGCAGGCGCGCTGTGGAATGCGCTGCGCGACGTGATCCTGTTCTGGATCGACCAGGGCGTGAAGATCTTTCGGGTCGACAACCCGCACACCAAACCGTTCAGATTTTGGGAGTGGCTCATTCACGAGGTGCAGCTTCGCCACCCTGACGTAATCTTCCTGGCGGAAGCCTTTACGCGACCGAAACTGATGAAAGGGCTCGCCAAGCTCGGCTTCACCCAGTCCTACACCTACTTCACGTGGCGAACCGAGCGGTGGGAAATCGAGGAATATTTGACCGAGCTGACCGGCTATCCCGAGCGCGATTTCTACCGGCCGAACTTCTTCGTCAACACGCCGGACATCCTGCCCTACCATTTGCAGGGCGGAGAAACCTGGATGTTCAAGTCGCGTGCTGCGCTGGCAGCCATGCTGTCCTCCACCTACGGCGTCTACAACGGATTCGAGCTGATCGAACACGAGCCGATACCGGGGCGCGAGGAATATCTGGATTCCGAGAAATACGAGATCAAGGTCAGGGACTGGGACAAGCCCGGCAACATCAAGCCCTATCTCACCTGGCTGAACCGCGCGCGGCGGGACAATCCGGCACTGCAGCAGACCAGCAATCTGCGGTTCCTGCCCGTCGAGGACAGCAACGTGATCGGCTTCGTCAAGGAGGCCGTCGACAAGTCGAACGTGGTCGCAGGCGCGATCGCCGTGTCACGCGACACGCACGACGTCTGGCTGCCGCTCGGCGATATCCAGATCGAAACGGCGGACGGGCCCAGGAACGTCGCCGCGGTCGAGAACCTGATGACGGGCGAGCGTCACGCGATCGAATGGGGCGGCATCCGCCTGTGGATCGATCCGGAGCGCGATCCCGCCGTCCTGCTGCGCTGCCTGGCTTGAAGGGGGCGCGGGACATGAACGTGATGTCATCGGTCGAGTCCAGGGAAGTGACGGTCGGCGAAGCCGCCGACGAGCTCTGGTACAAGGACGCCATCATTTATCAGCTCCACGTCAAGGCGTTCGCGGACAGCAACAATGACGGCATCGGCGATTTTGCCGGGCTGACCGAAAAGCTGGGATATCTGCAGGATCTCGGCGTCACCACGCTGTGGCTGCTGCCGTTCTATCCCTCGCCGGGCCGCGACGACGGCTACGACATCGCCGACTATGGCGACATCAACCCTGATTTCGGGACGATGAAGGATTTCAAGCGCTTCATCCAGGAAGCCAAGAAGCGCGGGTTGCGCGTCATCACCGAGCTCGTCATCAACCACACCTCCGACCAGCACGACTGGTTCAAGCGCGCCCGCCGCAGCGACCCGAACTCTTCGGCCCGCAACTGGTATGTCTGGAGCGACACCGACCAGAAATACCAGGGCACGCGGATCATCTTCACCGATACCGAGAAGTCGAACTGGACCTGGGATCCGGAAGCCGGCCAGTTCTACTGGCACCGCTTCTTCTCGCATCAGCCGGACCTCAATTTCGACAATCCGCGCGTGGTAAGCGCGCTGGTGCAGGTGATGAAGCGCTGGCTCGACACCGGTGTGGACGGCTTCCGCCTCGACGCCATTCCCTATCTCTGCGAGCGCGACGGCACCAACAACGAGAACCTTCCGGAGACGCACGCCATCATCAAGCGGCTGCGCCAGGAATTAGACGCCTATGCCAAGGGCAAGGTGCTGCTCGCCGAGGCCAATCAATGGCCGGAGGACGTGCAGGAATATTTCGGCCGCGGCGACGAATGCCAGATGGCCTACCACTTCCCGCTGATGCCGCGCATCTACATGGCGATCGCGCAGGAGGACCGTTTCCCGATCACCGACATCCTGCGCCAGACGCCCGACATCCCGAACAGCTGCCAGTGGGCGCTGTTCCTGCGCAATCACGACGAGCTGACGCTGGAGATGGTCACCGACGTCGAGCGCGATTATCTGTGGTCGACCTACGCCAACGATCCCCGTGCCCGCATCAATGTCGGCATCCGCCGCCGGCTGGCGCCGCTGATGGACAACGACCGGCGCAAGATCGAGCTGATGAACTCGCTGCTGCTGTCGTTCCCGGGAACGCCGATCATCTACTACGGCGACGAGATCGGGATGGGCGACAACATCTATCTCGGCGACCGCAACGGCGTCCGCACGCCGATGCAGTGGACTCCGGACCGCAATGGCGGCTTCTCGCGCGCCGACCCCGCGCGGCTCTATGCGCCGACCATCATGGACCCGGTCTACGGCTATGAGTCCGTCAATGTAGAAGCGCAGTCGCGCAGCCTTTCCTCGCTGCTCTCTGCCACCAAGCGGCTGATCGCGGTTCGCAAGTCCACGCTCGCCTTCGGCCGCGGCACCATGACGTTCATCCGGCCGGAGAACCGCTCGGTGCTGTGCTATGTGCGCCAGTATCAGGATCAGGTCATTCTGTGCGTCGCCAACCTGTCGCGATCGGCGCAGGCAACCGAGCTCGACCTCTCTGCCTGGAAGGGCCGAATTCCGCTCGAGATGCTCGGCCGCACGCGCTTTCCGGCGATCGGCGACCTGCCCTATATGGTCACGCTGGCGCCGTACGGCTTCTACTGGTTCGAACTGCAGGAGCCGGACAAGTCTGCGCCGGTGGTGCCGCGCGCGGTTCCCGAGTTCGAAACGCTGGTGGTGCCGCTGAACGCGACCTGGGTGTCGCTGGCGCGCGAGCGCGGCGTGTTCGAGCGCGACGTGCTGCCCGCGCATCTGGCACGGACCCGCTGGTATCCCGAACGATCGGCCAAGGCGATCCAGCCGGCGCTGGTCTCGGCGGTGCCGTTCTGCGACATCGGCGACAACCGGCCTTGGCTGGCGTTTTTCGAGACGACGCAACGCGGCGTCACCACGCGCTACGTGCTGCCGATGCAGATCGAATGGGTACGCTTCGATCGCGAGCGCTACAATCCGCATGCGTTCGCCGCCGTCCGTCAGGGCGCGCGCGAGGGAACGCTGCTCGATGTGGCGACCGACCAGATCTTCATTGCGCTGTTGCTGCGCAACCTGCGCGAATCCCTCGTCGTCGAGGAAGGCGAACAGGGACTGCGGCTGGAGTTCAAGCCCACCACCCGTTTCTCGGACAAGCCGGTGCGGCAGCCGGAGCGCATCCGCGCAGTGGAGACCGAGCAATCCAACAGCACGGCGCTGGTCGACGAGGACTATGTCGTCAAGATCTACCGGAAGCTTGAAAGCGGCATGAACCCCGAGATCGAGATGGGCCGCTTCCTCACCGACGTCGTGGGCTTTGCCAACACGCCGGCCCTGCTCGGCAGCGTCGAACTGGTCGACGGCGACAAGCGCAGCGCCATCGGCATCGTCCACAGCTTCGTCGCCAACCAGGGCGACGCCTGGATCGTGACCGCGAGCTATCTCGACCGCTTCGTCGACGAGCAGCGCCTGCTGCCGCCGTCGGAACACCCCGGCGAAAGCGAGGAGCAAGTCCCGTATCTGCGCTACATGTCGCAAGCCGGGCGGCGCACCGGCGAGATGCATGTCGCGCTCGCCGGCAACAGCGAGCTTGCCGAATTCGCGCCGGAGCCGACCCGGCCAGAAGATGTCCAGCGCTGGATCGACGATATTTTGCTTCGCGCCGAGCGCGTCGCCGACACGCTCCGGCAACGGCGCGACTCCCTGAAGGAAGCCGACCGGCCGCTGGTCGACCGGCTGCTGGCGCTGCAAACGAGCCTGCCGGATCGTCTCAACAGGATGCTGCCGCGCGAGATCGACGGTCTCAACATCCGCCATCACGGCGACCTTCATCTCGGGCAGCTGCTGATCGTCAAGGACGACATCTTCATCATCGACTTCGAGGGTGAGCCGCGACGCACGATCGCCGAGCGCCGCCGCAAGGCGCCGGCGGCGCGTGACGTTGCCGGCCTGATCCGCTCGATCGATTACTCGGCCACCGCCGCCTACGAGCGCGCCCTTCGAGTGGGCTCCGACGACCAGAACCGGCTGGCGACGGCGCTGGCCGAATGGCGCGACCGTGCCGTGGACGCGTTTCTCGCCAGCTATCGCGAGACCACCGCCAATCAGCGCTTCTGGCCCGCCGGCGCCACAGCCGCCGACCAGATCCTGAACTTCTTCCTGCTCGAGAAAGCGTTCTACGAGGTCGAGTACGAGCTGTCGCATCGGCCCGACTGGTTGCGCGTGCCGCTGACCGGGATCCTCAGAATTCTCACGCAACAACCGGACGCTGCTGCATGACCAAGCTTTCCGCCGAGGCCTATGCGATCATCGAAGGCCGCCACACCGATCCGTTCCGCTATCTCGGCCTGCACGCCGAAGGCGACCGGAAGATCGTGCGCGCGTTCCTTCCCGAGGCGCGGAATGTCGAGGCGATCGGCGAGCACGGCGAGCGGGCAGCCCTGGAGCAGATCCACGAATCCGGGCTGTTTGCGGGCCCCCTGCCGAACGGCTCGAGCAAGTATCAGTTGCGCGCCCGCTTCGGCGACAATGTCGTCGAGCTGGACGACCCCTACCGCTTTCCGCCTGTGCTCACCGACTTCGATCTGCATCTGCTCGGTGAAGGCACTCACCAGCGGATCTACGACAAGCTCGGCGCGCATCCGATGACGCTTGACGGCGTCGACGGCGTCGCCTTCGTGGTGCTGGCGCCGAACGCCAGGGGCGTCAGCGTCGTCGGCGACTTCAATTTCTGGAACCGGCGGCGGCATCCGATGCGGGTGCGCGGCGTTGGCTATTGGGAGCTGTTCATTCCGCAGGCCCGCGTCGGCGATCACTACAAGTTCGACATCATCGAACCGAACGGCCAGCATCTGCCGATGAAAGCCGATCCGTTCGCCTTCGCCGCCGAGGTCCGGCCCAAGACGGCATCGATCGTGTTCGACGAAGCCAAATTGACGCGTCCACGCGCCGCGCCATCGGGTCTGAATGCCCTTAGTGCACCCGTCTCGATCTACGAGGTCCATCTCGGCTCATGGCGGCGCAAGGGCGGCAATGAATGGCTGACCTATCGCGAGTTGGCCGAACAGCTGCCGGCCTATGTGAAGGATCTCGGCTTCACGCATGTCGAGTTTCTGCCCGTCAGCGAACATCCGTTCGACGGCTCCTGGGGCTACCAGCCGACCGGCATGTACGCGCCGACCAGCCGGTTCGGCGGCCCGGAGGATTTCGCCGCGCTGGTCGAAGCCTGCCATCGCGAGGGCATTGCCGTGTGGCTCGACTGGGTGCCCGGGCATTTTCCCGACGATCCCCACGGCCTCGGCCATTTCGACGGCACCGCGCTCTACGAGCACGCCAACCCGCTGCAGGGCCGCCACCTCGACTGGGGCACGCTGATCTACAATTACGGCCGCACCGAAGTGGTGAACTTCCTGGTGTCGAACGCGCTGTTCTGGCTCGACCGCTACGCCATCGACGGCCTGCGCGTCGATGCGGTCGCCTCGATGCTCTATCTGGACTACAGCCGGCCGCCCGGAGAATGGATTCCGAACAAGCATGGCGGGCGGGAAAATCTCGAAGCCATCGACTTCCTGCGCCGCTTCAACGCCGAGGTGTTTTCCCGCTATCCGCAGGCGACGACGGCGGCGGAAGAGTCGACCTCATGGCCGCAGGTGTCGCGGCCCATAGAGTTCGGCGGGCTGGGCTTCGGCTACAAATGGAACATGGGCTGGATGCACGACACGCTGAAATATATCGGCAAGGATCCGGTCCATCGGAAGTATCATCACGGCGACATCCTGTTCGGCCTGCACTACGCGTTCTCGGAAAACTTCATCCTGCCGCTGTCGCATGACGAGGTCGTGCACGGCAAGCGCTCGATCCTCGCCCGCATGCCCGGCGACGACTGGCAGCGCTTCGCCAATCTGCGCGCCTACTACAGCTTCATGTACGCCCATCCGGGCAAGAAGCTGATGTTCATGGGCTGCGAGTTCGGCCAGGAGCACGAGTGGAATCACGACCAGTCGCTGGACTGGCACCTGCTGGAGCAGGAAAAGCACGCCGGCATCCAGTCGCTGATCCGCGACCTCAACCGCGTCTACCGCAGCGTGCCGGCGCTGCATGAGTTGGATTGCGACCAGGCCGGCTTCGAATGGGTCATCACGGACGATTCCGGCGGCAACGTCTATGGCTGGATCCGCAAGGGCAACGACGCGCGGGCACGATGCCTCGTGATCGTGAACTTCTCTCCGAACGTCTATTATGACTATCGCGTCCGGGTCCCGTTCGCCGGCAAGTGGCGCGAGGTCTTCAATTCGGACTCGGCCCATTATGGCGGCAGCAACGTCGGCAACGTCGGCGAGGTCAAGGCGCGCGAGGCGCTGGTGCCCGAACTGCTTCTGACCATACCACCGCTGGCTGCGATCTACCTCGTACCGGAAAGCTGATCATGCGACTGACCGGGGGCACTTCCTCGCGCCTCGGCGCAAGCTGGGACGGAAGAGGCACCAACTTTGCGCTGTTCTCGGCCAACGCCGAGAAGGTCGAGCTGTGCCTGTTCGACAGCCTCGGCCGCCGCGAGCTGGAGCGGATCGAACTGCCCGAGCGCACCGAGGACGTCTGGCACGTCTATCTCAACGACGTATCGCCCGGGCAGCTCTACGGCTATCGCGTCTATGGCCCCTATGCGCCCGAGCGCGGACATCGATTCAATGCCAACAAGCTGCTGCTCGATCCCTATGCCAGGCGGCTCGCCGGCCGGATGGTGTGGAGCGATGCGCATTTCGCCTACCGCACCGGCAGCGCGCGCGAAGACCTCTCGTTCGACCGGCGCGACAACGCGCGCGGCATGCCGAAGGCCGTCGTGGTCGACGAGACCTTCAACTGGGGCCGCCGCGAGATGCTGCGCCCGAACATTCCATGGCAGGACACCATCATCTACGAGGCCCACGTCAAGGGCCTCACGCAGAAGCGCAGCGACGTGCCGCCGGGCCTGCGCGGCACCTATGGCGGGCTGTCTTCGCCGGCGATGATCGATCATCTCAAGCGGCTCGGCGTCACAACCATCGAATTGCTGCCGATCCATGGGCTGGTCGACGATCGCATGCTGGTCGAGAAGAAGCTCTCGAACTACTGGGGTTACAACACGCTGGCGTTCTTCGCGCCGGAGCCGCGCTATGCCCAGGACAACGCGCTGGATTCGTTCCGCACCACCGTGGCGCGGCTGCACGATGCCGGCATCGAAGTGATGCTCGACGTGGTCTACAATCACACCGCTGAGGGCAATCATCTGGGGCCGACGCTGTCGTTCCGCGGCATCGACAATGCGTCCTATTACTGGCTGATGCCGGACAATCCCCGATATTACGACGACTTCACCGGCTGCGGCAGTTCGGTCAACCTCACCCACCCGCGCGTGATGCAGATGGTGATGGATTCGCTGCGCTACTGGGTCGAGGTCTGTCACGTCGACGGCTTCCGCTTCGACCTCGCGACCACGCTGGCGCGCGAACCGCACGGCTTCGACCGCAACGCCCCGTTCCTGACCGCGGTGCGCCAGGACCCTGTGCTGGCCAACGTCAAGATGGTCGCCGAGCCGTGGGACTTGGGCATGGGCGGCTATCAGGTCGGCGCCTTCCCTTCGCAATGGTCGGAATGGAACGACCGCTATCGCAGCGCGCTGCGGCGGTACTGGAGCGGCGAAGGCAGCCTGATCGGCGACATCTCGCGCCGCATGACCGCCTCGTCCGACCTGTTCCATCACGACGGTCGCGCGACGCGCGCCGGCATCAACCACATCACGGTGCATGACGGGTTCACGCTGGCCGATTTGTTCAGCTATAACGAGAAGCACAACGAAGCCAACGGCGAGGACAATCGCGACGGCTCCAACGACAACCACAGCAACAATTGCGGCCATGAAGGCCCGACCAGCGACGCAGGCATCGTCGCGCTGCGCCGGCAGCTCCGCAAGAACCAGCTCGCCTGTCTGTTCCTGGCGCAAGGCACGCCGCTGATGCTGGCCGGCGACGAGGTCGGCAACTCGCAGAACGGCAACAACAACGCATACTGCCAGGACAACGATATAGGCTGGGTCAATTGGGACAATCTCGGCAAGGAAGGCGATGACCTCACCGATTTCGTCGGTCACATGACCGCGCTGCGCCGGCGCTTCGGGCAGATCCGCTGCCAGCGCTGGCTGGACGGGCGCCGCGCGGACGGCTCGTATGGCGTGCTGTGGCTGACGCCGTCAGCCAAGGAAATGACGGAGGCGGACTGGACATTTCCGGACGGCCGCTTCCTCGCCTATGTGCTGGGGCCTATGGAACAAGGACAGGCGCCGATCTTTATCGTGCTGAATGCCGCCCCTGAAGAGATCGGTTTCAAGATGCCCGAAATGGACGAATACAAGAATTGGCAGCAGGTGCTGAACACGGCGCAAACCGTGCAGTCCTCCGCCGACTTCGTCTCGGGCGCCGAGACCAAGGCGCCGCCGCGTACGGTGCTTGCGTTCGCGGGCTCGGCATGAGCGGCCGCCAGTTCGGCCCGAAGCTGACTGAAGCGGGCGCGCAGTTCCGGTTATGGGCGCCGGCTGCCAAACGTGTCGACCTGCTGCTGGACAAGCCACACACGTTGACGCGCGGCGAAGACGGCTGGTTCACCGCCGACATCGCAGGCGTCAAGCCCGGCGCGCGCTACAGGTTTCGCATCGACGACGACATCGACGTTCCCGATCCGGCATCGGACTTTCAGCCCGACGACGTGTCCGGCCCGAGCGAGGTGATCGATCACGCAGCCTTTGCGTGGCAGGCCACGAACTGGCGCGGACGGCCGTGGCCGGACGCTGTCATCATCGAGGCCCATGTCGGCACCTTCACCGAGCAAGGCACCTACCGCGCCATGATCGAGCGGCTCGATCATCTCGTGGAAACCGGCATCACGGTGCTGGAGCTGATGCCGCTGGCGGACTTCGCCGGATCGCGCAACTGGGGCTATGACGGCGTTCTGCTGTATGCGCCCGACAGCGCCTATGGCAGGCCTGAGGATCTCAAGACGCTGATCGACGAGGCGCACCGGCGCGGGCTGATGGTGATGCTCGACGTGGTCTATAATCATTTCGGTCCGGAGGGGAATTATCTCGGCCGCTACGCGCCGAACTTCTTTACCGAGGCGCAGACCCCGTGGGGCAGCGCGATCGATTATCGCGTGAGTGAAGTGCGCGCGTTTGCGATCGAGAATGCGCTGCACTGGTTGCGCGACTATCGCTTCGACGGGCTGCGGCTCGACGCAGTCAACAGCATCGTCGAGCCCGGCGGGCTCTCGCTGCTGCACGACATCAGCGCCGCTGCCGGCCGGCTTGCGGCCGAGACCGGCCGCCATATCCACCTGGTGCTGGAAAACGGCGACAACCGCGCCAGCCTTCTGCATCCCGCCCAGGATCCGCCGCAAGGCAAATACCGCGCCCAATGGAACGACGATTATCACCACGCCTGGCGCGTGCTGATGACCGGCGAGAAGCAGGGTTATTATTGCGACTACCAGCGCTCGCCGAGCGCGGACATCGCCCGCGCGCTGTCATCAGGCTTTATCTATCAGGGCGAAGCGTCAGTATTTCGCGGCGGCAATCGCGGCGAGCCGAGCGGCCATCTCGCGCCATCGGCCTTCATCAATTTCCTGCAGAACCACGACCAGATCGGCAATCGGGCGCTGGGCGATCGCCTCGAAAGCGTGGCGGACGCGCGCGCCATCGAGGCAGCGCTGGCGGTGCTGCTGATCGCGCCCGGCATTCCCATGCTGTTCATGGGCGAGGAATGGGGCTCAAAGGCCCCCTTCCCGTTCTTCTGCGATTTCGGCGGCGATCTCGCCGACGCCGTCCGCAAGGGCCGCCGCGTCGAACTGGCCTGGGCTTACGCGGAATATGGCGACGAAGTGCCTGACGCACTCGCCGCTTCGACCAGAGACTCCGCGGTGCTCGACTGGGACGGGCGTAACGCCCCCGCGGCGCGGAAGCGGCTGACGCTCGTAAAAGACCTCCTGAAAGTCCGGCGAGAGCACATCGTGCCCCGCCTGGCGGGGGCCGCCTTCGGGCAAGCGCACGCCGCAGACAGTGGCCTGCTCACGGCCAACTGGCGCATGGGTGACGGCGCCGTGCTCAGCCTCGCCGCGAACCTCTCGGATCAGGCCATCGACCAACCACCGTCCGAAGCCGGGGGAACCGTCGTCTGGGGCAGCGAGTTGAGTGAGCGCGTTCCGCCATGGTCGGTGCGCTGGCACATCGGATAGCAAAATGCCCCCGGCGATCCCGATCGCGACGTACCGCCTACAGCTCACCGCCGATTTCAACTTCGAAGCCGCCGCCGGCGTCGTGCCGTATCTGAAGGCGCTCGGCGTCACGCATCTCTACGCATCGCCGTTCCTGAAGGCGCGCAAGGGATCGAGCCACGGCTACGACATCGTCGACCACACGCAGTTCAATCCCGAGCTTGGCGGCGAAGCCGGATTCGAGCGGCTAAGTGCGGCATTGCAGCAGCACGGCCTGGGACTGATTCTGGATTTCGTGCCTAATCATGTCGGCGTGCATTTTGCCGATAACCCGTGGTGGCTCGACGTGCTCGAATGGGGGCCCGCCTCGCCGCACGCAGCCTCGTTCGATATCGACTGGGAGCAGCTGCCGCATCGCAGCCGCGGCGGCGTGCTGCTGCCGATCCTCGGCGCTTCCTACGGCAAGGCGCTGGAAGGCGGCGAGATCGAGCTGCGCTATGATCCCAACGAAGGCAGTTTCTCGGCCTGGTATTTCGAGCACCGACTGCCGATCGCGCCGGAGCGCTACGGTGAAATTTTGCGCATGCTCATCAAGGAAGCCAGCGCGGAGCAGAGCGCGGCCGGCAAGGACATGCTCGCCCTTGCCACGCGCTACGCCGGGCTGCGCCATCCCAACCGCAAGGAAGCGCCGGACTTCAAGTCCCGGTTGAAGAATATCTCCGGCGGAGCCGAACTCATCGCACGCGGGATCGACGCCTATCGCGCCGGCCCGGATCGCGCGGCTCAGACGCTGGCGCTGCACCATTTGCTGGAACGCCAGCACTACCGCCTCGCCCACTGGCGGCTCGCTTCCAGCGATATCAACTACCGCCGCTTCTTCGACATCAACACGCTGGCGGGGTTGCGCGTCGAGGATGCCGGCACCTTCGAGGCGATCCATCGTCTGGTGAGGCGGCTGATCGAGGAAGGGAAACTGCAAGGGCTGCGGCTCGACCACATCGACGGCCTGCGCGATCCCGTCCAGTACTTCCAGCGCCTTCGCCGGCTGGTCCGCGAGGCGCAGCGTGACCGCACCGCGCCGTTCTACGTGGTGATCGAAAAGATTCTCGGCGAGCAGGAGACACTGCCCGCCTTCAGCGGCGTCCACGGCACCACCGGATATGAGTGGATGAACGCCATCACGCAGGTGCTGACGGATGGAAGCGGCCTTGAGCCGCTCGACGAGATATGGCGCCAGATCAGCAACCGCTCGCCGCAACTGGAGCCGCTGCTGAAGGAGGCCAAGCGCCGCGTGCTGGAAACGCTGCTGGCCAGCGAATTCACTGTGCTGACGCGCCTGCTCGCGCGCATCGCCAGCGGGCATTACTCCACCCGCGACTATTCCGCCGACAGCCTGCGGCAGGCGCTCGAACTCTACGTGCTGCACTTCCCGGTCTACCGCACCTACCTGACCTCATCCGACGCGACCGCTCATGACCGCAAGCTGATCGCGGAGACGATCAAACGGGCACGCGACGACTGGTTTGCCGCCGACGACGGCATCTTCGATTTCCTGCGCGACACCCTGACGATGGACCTGGTCGATCCCGGTCGCGCCACCCACAGCCCGCCGCGCGTGCGCCGGTTCGCGCTGAAGGTGCAGCAGTTCACCGGGCCGATGATGGCAAAGTCGCTGGAGGACACGACCTTCTACCGATACCATCGCCTGCTCGCGCTGAACGAGGTGGGCGGCGATCCCGCGGCAAGGGCGCTCACCGTGGAAGACTTTCACGCGATGATGCAGACCCGCGCCAGCGAATGGCCGCACGGCATGACCGCGACCGCCACCCACGACACCAAGCGCGGCGAGGATGCGCGCGCGCGCATCATGGCGCTGGCGGAAATTCCCGGCGAATGGACCAGCGCCGTGGCGCGCTGGAAGCTGCTCAACGCCCCCCACGTGATGGCTGACGGCAATTTCCGCGCTCCGTCGGCGACATTCGAATACATGCTGTACCAGGCGCTGCTGGGCGCATGGCAGCCGGACGATGCATCGTTTGCGGAACGGATACAGGCATACGCGCTCAAGGCCGCGCGCGAGGGCAAGGAGGAGACCAGTTGGCTCAATCCGCATGAACCTTACGAGGTTGGCATCAAGAGTTTCATCGCCAGGATTCTCGATCCGGCGCTGTCAGGTGAATTTCTGGGATCGCTGCAGATACTGGCGCAGCGCCTGTCGCTTCTGGGCGCACTCAACTCGCTCAGCCAGATTACACTGAAGTCGACCATGCCGGGCCTGCCGGATTTTTACCAGGGCACCGAGCTTTGGGATTTTTCGCTGGTCGATCCTGATAACCGGCGGCCCGTTGATTTTGCCGCGCGCGCCCGCCTGCTGGAGACGCTGGAGGCGCCGGACTGGGATGGGCTGGTGCGCGAGTGGCCGAGCGGCCATTTGAAGCTGGCCTGGACCCGGCAGTTGCTGAAACTGCGAACCGAACTGCCTGATGTATTCACCGACGGCGACTATGAGCCGCTGGAAGTGACCGGGCAACACTGCGATCATTTCATCGCATTCGCGCGGCGGCACGGCCACGATGCCGCGATCGTCGTGGTACCGCGCTGTTTCTCGGCATTCACCGATCATGGCCGAAGCTGGCCGGCTTCGGAGACGTATGACGCTGCGTTGAATGTCAGCGGCTATACCGTGGAAGGTTTTGCCGATGCTGACGCGACGCAATTGCGGCTGTCGGATCTACTGACACACCTGCCGGTCGCGGTGCTGAAGGCGAGGTTCAACGGCGCGGCAAAACCTGCACGCAAGCGCAGCCGGGCGTCAGCTCTTCTTGGTCAATAGCAGCGTGCCGCGGCTGCGGATCGCGGCCTGCGCCGCTTCGGCGAAGCGCTGCAGCAGCCATGGCAGCACGACTTCCACCTGCACATGATCCTCGGCGACATCGACATGGCCGGCCGCCGCCTGCCCCATCGCGCGAACCCGGAAGATCATGCGGTTGTCTTCCCATCGCTCCTCGTCGACGCTCAGCACGGGTACGCTAGTGGCGGCGCGCGACAGCCCCGTCTTCAGGCGGCGCATGGCTTCCTCGCGTCCGAGGCTATGCGGAATCGAAACCACGAGCGGCTTGGTCATTTGCTTAGATCCTCTCCGACTACCGACAGCATGTAATCGCAAGCGACTGGAAAGGAAGAGGTTCCGCGCATTATCGCGGCGAAACCGGAACTTTCAAGGTTCCGGTGTGTTGTTCCGCCGCAGGCAGAGAGCAACAAACGGCCCAGCGGGGCTGAGGAGAGATTCATGTCAATCGGGACTATCATTCTTATTATTCTCATCATCGCCCTGCTCGGCGGTTTCAGCGGCATCGGCGGCGGTCCGTTCTACGGCACCGGCTACTACGGCGGCGGCGGCCTCGGGCTGATCATCGTGATCCTGCTGATCCTGTTACTGCTCGGAAAGCTGTAAAACCCGTTCGAACGCAGAGGGTGGGCAAAGGCGCACTTGCGCCGTGCCCGCCTTTCTTTTTGCGATGAGCCACACCAAGAACGTCGTCACCCGCGAAGGCGGGTGACCCAGTATTCCAGAGACGCTGATTGTGAACCTGTAGGCCGCGGCGTACTGGATACTCCGCCTACGCGGAGTATGACGAGTGTCGGTGGTATGACGAGTATGAAATCCAACGACTATTTTCCAGCCAGCTTCTTCATCGCTGGCTTGATCGACGCCGCCGCATCATCGTAGCCCTGCCACGCTTTGCTCTTAGCCAGCAACGCCGGCACGGTTCTCACCGTGTATTTCTTCGGATCGAGATCGGCGCGCACCTGCGTCCAGGTCAGCGGCATCGAGACGGTCGCGCCCTCGCGTGCGCGGGGCGACAGCACGGCGACGGCGGTCGCCATGCGGTCATTGCGCAGGTAATCGAGAAAGATCTTTCCCTTGCGCGCCTTCTTCGACATGTTGAGCAGATAGCGCTCGGGCTCATCGTTCGCCATCCATTGACAAACGCCCTGCGCAAACGCCTTGGCCTCCTTCCAGCTGACCTTGTCGCGTGCGCCATGGCGCAGCGGCGTCACGACATGCAGGCCCTTGCCGCCGGTGGTCTTGCAAAAGCTTTCGAGACCCAGCGCAGTCAGGCGCTCGCGCATATCCTTTGCAGCCTCGATCACGTCAGCGAATTCGACCTCAGGCGCGGGATCGAGATCGAACACCAGACGCCCAGGCGTGTCGTAATCGTCAGGCGCGCAATTCCAGGGATGCAACTCCAGCCCGCCACTCTGCGCCACAGCGGCCAGCGCCTCGACGCGATCGATCTGCAAATAGGGTTTGCGATCGCCGGCGACCTTGGCGAGTTTCAGCAGGTCCGAGCCGCCGGGCATGCCGTGGCGCTGAAAGAAGGTTTGGCCCTTGATGCCGTCGGGCGCGCGCACCACGGAGCACGGCCGACCCTTGATGTGGCCGATCATCCAGTCGCCCACGGCTTCGAAGTATTTTGCAAGATCGAGCTTGGTGACGGGCTCGCCATCGCCGCCGTCGGGCCACAGTGCCTTGTCGGGCTTGGAGATGACCACGCCCATCACCTCGGCGGATTTGTTCGTCGATGATTTTGCGGACCTGACCACCGGCTTTGCGACCTTCGTCATCGCAGGCAACTCCGCCTGAACTTCGTTCGCCGGCTTGTCCTGCCGCAGCCCCTTGAATGCCGCCTGCCGGATGTTGCCGCCATCCGTCCAGCCGGCGAACTCGATCTCGGCGACCAGCTCGGGCTTCAGCCAGTGCACGTCACGGGTTTTCTTCGGCGCATCCTTGCCGCCGAAGGGACTCTTGTCGGAAGCGTTCGCCGTCAACGCCGGCATGATGCGGCGGACGGTATCCTGTCCAAATCCAGTACCGACCATGCCGACGAACGCCAGATGGCCGTCGCGATGGACTCCGGCCATCAGCGAACGGAATTTTCCATTGGTGGTCTTCCAGCCGCCGAGCACCACTTCCTGCCCGCCGCGCACCTTGGCCTTGGTCCAGCTATCGGAGCGGCCGGAGCGATAGGGTGCGTCGAGCTTCTTGGAAACGATGCCCTCGAGCTGCAGCTTCCTGGCGGATTCCAGCACGGCATCGCCGCGCTCTTCGAAGTGATCGACGTACCGGATCAGCTTTTCACCGCCCTTGCGCCGCGCGAGAAGATGCTTCAACCGCGCCTTGCGTTCGCGCAACGGCAGCGAACGCAGATCCTCCCTGCCGTGAAACAGCAGGTCGAACGCGAAGAAGATAAGGTTGTCGGTCTTGCCGTCCGACAGTGCCGCCTGCAGCGCCGAAAAATCGGGGACACCGTTATGATCGAGCGCGGCAATTTCGCCGTCGATCAGGACATCGGGGAGCGATTCCGCTTCGCGCGCGATGGCGGCGAACTTCCCGGTCCAGTTCAGCCCCTTGCGGGTGTTCAGCGCGACCTCGCCGTCCTCGACCCGCAACTGTACGCGGTAGCCGTCGAACTTGACCTCGTGGCACCAGCCGTCCGAATTGGGCGGCCGTTCGACGGTGGCGCAAAGCTGCGGCGCGACAAAATCGGGCATCGCAGCGACCTTCTTCGGCTTGAACGCCTTCGCCGTTGATCGTGTTTTCGTCTCGGGGACGGATCGCAGCGCCGCCGTTTTGCCCTTGGTCGTTTTGCCCTTGGTCGTCCTGGCCTTGGCGCGCGCCTCCGCAGCATCGCCGCGGTTCGATTGCCAGACGGCGTCGGCCTTGGTCTTGCCCCTGGCCAGCATGAACGGCTTTGGCGCCTTGCCCTTGCCTTCGGCGATCTGCGCCATCGTTCGCCCCGAGGCCACCGAGCGATCCTCGTCGAGGATGTCGTTGGCTTCGCCCTCCTTGGCGAATTCGTCGCGGTGCTTGATCAGCAGCCAGTTGGTGCGCTTGCCGCCATAGCGGTCGCCCTTCATCCGCACCAGCACCCAGCTGCCGTGCAGTTTGTCGCCATGCAGGGTGAATTTCAGGTCGCCCTTCTTGAAGCCGCGATCGGGATCGTCGGATTCCCAGTAGCCGCGATCCCACAGCATCACGGTGCCGCCGCCATACTGGTCGTCGGGTATGGTGCCTTCGAAATCGCCGTAATCCAGCGGATGATCCTCGACCTCGACCGCCAGCCGCTTGTCGCGGGGATCGAGCGACGGCCCCCTGGTGACCGCCCAGGATTTGAAGACACCGTCGAACTCCAGCCGCAGGTCGTAGTGCAGCCGGGTTGCGTCGTGCTTCTGGATCACGAACCGCCGCCCTTTGGCGGGCGCGACCCTGACGTCGCCGGAGGGCTCTGCGGTCTTGCCGAAATCGCGCTTCTTCCGGTACGTGCTCAGGCTCTTCAACGCCACGCCAAACCCCAGGGATCAAGGCCGCCTGCGCGGCAAAACCGGAACGAAAACCCATACTAACCGTTGAAGTTCCCAAACCCAACCGTGCCGGAGATTGTAATGGCCCCCCGCGCCTACTGGAAAGGCTCGCTCAAGCTCTCCCTCGTGTCATGCCCGATCGCGCTCTACCCGGCTTCCACCACGGCCGAGAAGACCCGCTTTCACATGATCAACAAGGAGACCGGCAACCGGCTGAAGCAGCAAATGGTCGACAGCGAGACCGGCGACATCGTCGAGGGCGACCAGAAGGGACGCGGCTACGAGCTGAAAAAAGGCAGCTATGTCGAGATCGAAAAGGATGAGCTCGAGGCCGTCCAGATCGAGAGCAACCACACCATCGATATCGACAGCTTCGTACCGCGGGACGAGATCGACAAACGCTATCTCGATCATCCCTATTACATCGTGCCGGATGGCAAGGCGGGGGTCGACGCCTTCGCCGTGATCCGCGATGCCATGAAGGACCAGGATCGCGTCGCTCTGGCGCGGATCGTCCTGACCAACCGGGAGCATATCATCGCCATCGAGCCGCTCGGCAAGGGGCTGCTCGGCACCACGCTGCGGTACCCCTACGAACTGCGCGACGAGAGCGACTATTTCGACGACATCAAGAGTCCGAAGATTTCGAAGGACATGATCGAACTGGCGAGCCACATCCTCGACACCAAGGCGGCCCATTTCGATCCGTCAAAATTCAAGGACGAGTACGAGAACGCGCTGAAGGCGCTGGTGCGGCGCAAGGCTTCCGGCAAGCCGATCAAGGTGAGTGCGCGCGACGAGAAGCCGGACAATGTCGTCAGCCTGATGGACGCGCTGAAGGCGAGCCTGAAGGGCAAATCAACGACGAAGCGGCGCGCATCCGCGCCGCGGCGGACGACCGCACGGAGGGCGGCCAAAAAGGCGCACCGGTCGGCGGCGCGGCAACGCAAGGCGGGCTGACGTTCTCTCTGCCGTCATGGCCGGGCTTGACCCGGCCATGACGGAGTTTGGGGAAGCGAACGTGCCCTAGCGTTTCGCCTTCTTCGATTTCTTCGCCTTCTTCGCCGTCTTGCGCTTCTTCGAGGCCTGCTTCGGCACCTTCTTGCCCTTGGCCCTCGCCTCGGACAGCCCGATCGCGATCGCCTGCTTGCGGCTGGTGACCTTCTTGCCGGAACGCCCGCTCTTCAATGTGCCGGCCTTGCGCTTCTTCATTGCGCGCTCGACGTCGGCGGATGCCTTCTTTGAGTATTTGCGTGCCATGCTTTCCTCCGTTCGAGAGAAAACAATTCCCCGCAACTGACGAGGTTCCTGATCTGCTTGCAATGCCTGAAGACGGCGGGCATTTTGGCCCATGAACATAGCCTCGGGGACCCGAAGCGCCGGCAAAAATGGCGCCGTCCCCACGAGAGACCGGGGAGGATTTGATGGCATTGACGCAATCCCACGTCGCGGGACCGACCACGCCTGCGGTACGCGAGATGACGTTCGGCGACCTCCTGCGCAAGGCGGCCGAGGCGGCGCCCGATCGCCTGGCCCTGATCGCGGGCGTCCCCGATCCCAGGCTGCGGCGGCAATGGACCTACGCGCAGTTCTACCGGGAGGTCCAGCGCACCGCCCGCGCGCTATTATCCCGCTTCAAGCAAGGCGAGCGCATCGCGGTCTGGGCGCAGAACATCCCGGAATGGGTGATGCTCGAGTTCGGCGCCGGCATGGCGGGCATGGTGTTGGTCACCGTGAACCCGGCATTCCGCGCCAGGGAGGTCGAGTATGTGCTGAAGCAGTCGCGCTCGGCCGGGGTGTTCGTCGTCAACGGCTTTCGCGGCAATCCGATGCTGGAGACAGTTCGGGCGGTGGCGCCGAACTGCCCCGAGCTGCGCGAGATCATCTGCTTCGACGACTGGAATTCGTTCATCGCCGCAGGCGACGACGAGAGCATCACGCTGCCCTCTGTCAGCCCCGACGATCCCGTCATGATCCAGTATACGTCGGGCACGACAGGCTTCCCGAAGGGCGCCCTGCTCCGCCATCGCGGGCTGCTCAACAACGGCGCCGACACCGCCGAGCGGATGGGCGTCGATCCCGGCGACGTCTTCATCACGACCATGCCGCTGTTTCACACCGGCGGCTGCGTCTGCTGCGTGATCGGCTCGGTCTCGAAGGCGGCGACCCAGGTGCTGATCGAGGCCTTCGATCCGGCCATCGTGCTCGAAATGTTCGGCACCTATCGCGGCAACGCCATGGTCGGCGTCCCCACCATGCTGGTGGCCATGCTGGAACACCCTTCGTTTGCAAGCACCGACCTGTCGTCGGTCAAGGCGATCTGCTCCGGCGGCTCCACCGTACCGGCCCCGCTGGTGAAGCGGTTCGAGGAACAGCTCGGCGCCCCCTTCACCATCGTGTTCGGCCAGACCGAATGCTCGCCGGTCGCGGCGCAGACCTGCACCGACGACAGCGTCGAGGACAAGGCCAACACGATCGGTCTCCCACTCCCCAACATGGAAACCAAGATCATCGATCCCAGCACCGGCGAGACCGTTCCGATCGGCACCGTCGGCGAGTTCTGCACCCGCGGCTATCATGTGATGCTCGGCTACTTCGAAATGCCGGATGCGACCGCCGCCGCCATCGACGCCGACGGCTGGCTGCACACCGGCGATCTCTGCGCGATGGATGCGCGCGGCTATTGCACCGTGGAAGGCCGCCTCAAGGACATGATCATCCGCGGCGGCGAAAACATCTATCCGCGCGAACTCGAAGAGCTGCTGTTCCGGCATCCCAAGGTCGGCGAGGTCGCCGTGATCGGCGTTCCCCACGAGAAGTGGGGCGAAGAGGTCGCGGCCTTCATCCGTCCGGCGCCGAGTGCGACAATCGAAAAGGAAGAGATGATCGACTACATGCGCGCCTCGCTTGCCCCGCACAAGACGCCGAAGCACTGGTTCGTCGTCGAGGCGTTTCCGCTGACCGGCTCCGGCAAGATCCAGAAGTTCAAGCTGCGGGAGGCCTGGACCAAGGGCGAGATGACGGCGATTTAGGGCGCAGACGCAAAAAGATCGAAAACAACCCCATGCAAAGTAGGATGGGGCCAAAGTCCCTCGGACCAAGCCCGTGGTCCATGCCTGCATCCACTGTCATTCCGGGATGGTCCGAAGGACCAGACCCGGAATCTCGAGATTCCGGGTTCGATGCTTCGCATCGCCCCGGAATGACGGCCTCGATGAATGGTTGCAGTCTACCCCCGGAAAGTCGGCTGGCGCGGGTGGATGCAGTCCTTGAAGTCGGCAAAGCCTTTCCATGCAGGCTCCGGCGCCGCCTTTCCGGCGATGGGCGCGTAGATCGACGGCTCGATCGATCCCATGGTCGGGATGTAGCGCGGGCAGTTCGGGAAGATCGCGCGCGCGGTGACGCGGACGATGAGTTGCGCGCCTACCGTCTCGGCCAGCAGCGGATCGCTGTCGCTCACATTCGCGCTGCCGTTGACCCGCAGACGCTTCGGCTTGTCGTGCATGGCGATGAACAGCAGGCCGACATCGGCATTGACGACGATGTTGCCGAGACTCTTGAACATGCCATTGCCGTCATAGTCGGGGAATGCGATCTCGGAGGGACCGGTGATGCGCACGAATCCCGGCGCGCCGCCCTTGAACGAGCAATCGGGGCGGCCCTCGGCGTCCGCCGTCGCGAGGAAGAAATACGGCAGGCTCTCGATATAGAGCTTGTCGTCGGCGGTGAATTCCTTGCGCATCAGCTTCTCTTCGAGCCGATCTGAAATCCGCCGGCTGTCGAACTGATCCTGCAATTTCCGGTTACCTTCGTGATACATGACGCTCTCAGCCATGGCCGTACGTCCTCCGCTCTGGTTTGCCCGCGAGCATAGCATCGCGCGATCAGGCGGCATAACCGCTGCAGGCGATCAGTCGGGCGCCCGCAACCGGTATCCGATGCCGGTCTCGGTCAGCACGAATTGCGGACGCTCGGGGTCGGCTTCGATCTTCTGGCGAAGCTGGCGGACATAGACGCGCAGATATTGCGCGTCGGTCAGTTCGTCCCATAGCTCCTTCAAGAGGAAACGGTGTGTCAGCACCTTGCCGGCGTGCTGCACCAGCACGCGCAGCAGGTCATACTCCTTCGGCGAGAGCTTTACCTCGCGCTCGCCGACCCTGACGATGCGGCGCACGAGGTCGACCGAGAGACCGCCGCTTCGAAACACCGGGCGTTCGCCCTGCACCTGCAGCTGATGCCGCAGCGCCGCGCGCATCCGCGCCAGCAGCTCGTCCATGCCGAACGGTTTTGTCAGATAGTCGTCGGCGCCAAGGTCGAGCGCCTGCACCTTTCCAGCTTCGTCGCCGCGGCTCGACAGCACCACGATCGGCACGCTCTCGTTGCGGCCGCGGATCATGCGCAGCAACTCATGGCCCTGGATGTCGGGCAGACCGAGATCGAGAATGATCAGCGCTGGCCCCTCGGCCAGCTTCTCCAGCGCCAGCCATTGGTTGCTTCAATGATGTCATAGCCCTGCGTACTCAGCCCCATGCGCAGCAGCTTTCGGATCGGCGGCTCGTCGTCGATGACCAGGACCTTGATCGAGGCAGCATTCATGCGGCGGTATCCAGCGCTTGGCCTGCGGCCGGTACCGGAAGCCGGATGGTGATGATCGCGCCGCTGCGATCGGGGCGGTTGGCGGCCGAAATCGTGCCGTGCATCGCCTCGATGAAGCCGCGGGAAATCGCAAGTCCAAGCCCCGTTCCCGGACGGACGTGATCGCCCTTCTGCGCGCGGTAGAATTTGTCGAACACGCTTTCCAGTTCCTCCGGGGGGATGCCGCTGCCTTCGTCCAGGATTTGCAGCATAACCATGCCTCCATCCCGCACGCCCCTGATCGAAATCGTGGTGGCCGATGGCGCGTATTTGGCGGCGTTGTCCAGCAGGTTGAACAGCACCTGTTCGAACAGCACGGCGTCGAGCTCCAGCATCGGCAGGTCAGCGCCAAGCTGCAGCGATACCTTGTGATGCACGAGAATCTTGCCGGCGCGGCGCAGCGCGCTGCCGACGATGTCGCCGACGTCATGCGGCGCGGTATTCGGCACGATGGCGCCGGACTCCAGCTTGGTCATGTCGAGCAGATTGGCGATGAACCTGTTGAGCCGCTCGGATTCGTCGATCACCGTGGCAAGCAGTTCGTGCTTTTGCGTTTCGGTGAGACCTGAGGCGAGATCGCGCAGCGTGCTGGCGGCGCCGAGCACCGAAGCCAGCGGCGTCTTCAGATCGTGCGAGATCGAGGTCAACAGCGCGCCGCGCAGGCGATCGGACTCCACCGTGCGCTTGACCCGGTCCATGTCCTCGACCAGCAGCACGCGCTCGATCGCGAGCGCGCCCTGATCGACCAGCGCATCCAGCAGGCGGCGCTGGTCCGGCGTCAGCAATGGACCGGTGCGATCGTCGTCGATGCCGATGACGCCGATCGCGCCGCGCCCGGTGCGCATCGGCAGGAACAGCCGTTTCGCGCCGGGCAGCGTGTCCGAACCGCGGCCGGCGGGACGGTCATTGTCCCAGGCCCAGTGGGCGGCGGCGAGATCCGCCTGGTCGAGTTGGTCCTCCGGCGGATAGCCCGACTTCACGGTCAGCACGCCGTCCTCCGGCAACAGCAACACCACGCGCACTTTCAGCATCAGCGCAATCTGGTAGGCCGTCGCCCACAGCACGTCATCCAGCGTCGCGGTCCCCGCCAGCTTGCGGCTGAAGGCGTAGAGCGACTCCGTGCTGCGCACACGGCCGATTGCGGTATCGGCCTGCGAGCGCACCCGTGCCGCGACGTTGGAGACCAGCAGCGCGATCAGCATGAAGAAGAAGAAGGCGGCGATATTGGTCGGGTCGGCGATGGTGAACGTGTAGACCGGCGGGAGAAAGAAGAAATTGTAGCACAGCGAGGCCGTGACGCTCGCCAGCAGCGACGGCCACAGGCCATAGCGGGCGGCAACGGCGACCACGGCGGTGAGGAACACCAGATCGACGTTCTCGATGCCGGCAAATACCGGCTGGATCAGCACTGCGGCGCCGAGGCCAATCGCGACGAACAGCAGCGCCATCGCATAGGGACGCGGATCGAACGGCTCCTGCCGCGCCGCGGTCTGCACCGCAGGCTTCGTCACGCCCTCCTCGTCGCCGGCAATGACGTGAACGCCGATATTGCCGGCACGCCGCACCAGATCGTGCACGACGGAACCGCGCATCAATTCGAACCACCATGAGCGGGTCGACTTGCCGATGACGATCTGCGTCACGTTGTTGGCGTGCGCGAAGCGGATGACGTCGTCGGCGATGCGACGGCCGACGGCGGGAATGGTCAGCGCCTCGCCGCCGAGCGCTTCCGCCAGCCGCATGGTGTCGGCCAGCCGGTCACGCTGCTCGTCGCTCAGTTGCAGGCTGCGTCGTGTTTCGATGCTGATCGCGGTCCATTGCGCGTGCAGCCGGTCGGCCATTCGCCGGGTGTAACGCACCAGGCCCGCGGCGCGCGGATCTTCGCTGACGCAAACCAGGAGGCGCTCGCCCGCGGCCCAAGGGCCGGCGATGGCGTTGGCCTGCATATGGGTGAGCAGTTGCTCGTCGACCCGTTCGGCGGTGCGCCGCAGCGCCAGTTCGCGCAGCGCCGTCAAATTGCCCGGCGAGAAATAGTGCTCCAGCGCACGCTCGGCCTGCTTGGGTACGTAGACCTTGCCCTCCTTCAGGCGCTGGATGAGATCGTCGGGCGTGAGGTCGATCAGCTCGATGGCGTCGGCACGATCGAACACGGAATCGGGCACGGTCTCGCGCACCCGCACATGCGTGATCTGCGCGACCACGTCGTTGAGGCTCTCGATGTGCTGGATGTTGACGGCCGTGTAGACGTCGATGCCGTGGGACAGCAGTTCCTCGACGTCGAGATAGCGCTTGGGATGGCGGCTGCCCGGCGCGTTGGTGTGGGCGAGTTCGTCGACCAGGGCGATCTGTGGCCGCCGCGCGATCAGCGCGTCGAGATCCATCTCCTCGAGCGTCTGATCCCTGTAGCCGATTCGCTTGCGCGGCAGCACCTCGAGGCCCTGCAGCAGCGCCTCGGTTTCCGCGCGGCCATGGGTCTCGACCACGCCGACGACGACATCGATGCCCGCCTTCTTTCGGGCGTGCGCGCTTTGCAGCATCTCATAGGTCTTGCCGACGCCGGGGGCGGCGCCGACAAAGATCTTCAGCCGGCCAGCGCTGCCGCTCTCGCGCCGGGCCGCTTCCAGCAGCGCATCCGGCGAAGGCCGCTGTTCAGGGTCGCGATTGGCCATAGCGCATTATAGTCGCCACTCTCGAAGGAACCTAGCCGCCGTCATTTGGAGGCGGCATCCAGCGCCAGATTGAGCGCAAGAACGTTAACGCGCGGCTCGCCCAAAAACCCGGCAAAGCGGCCTCTGGTGTTCTCGGTGACGAGCTGGCGGACGCGATCCTCCGGCATACTGCGCGCCTTGGCGACGCGCGGCGCCTGGAACAGCGCTGCATCTGGCGAGATATCGGGATCGAGGCCGCTGGCCGAGGTCGTGACGAGATCGACGGGCACCGGTACGGAAGGATTTTCAGCCCTGAGTTTCTCGACGTCCTCCTTGAGCCGGTCGCTCAGCGCCTTGCTGGTCGGGCCGAGGTTGGAGCCGCCGGAATTGGCGGCGTTGTACGGCGCCGACACGGTCTTGGTCGCGTCGGCGGGATCGGGCCCCAGGGTCGCCGAAGGGCGGCCGTGGAAATATCTGTCGTCCTTGAACTCCTGCCCGATCAGGGCCGAGCCGATCACCCTGCCGTCCTTTTCGATCAGGCTGCCTTGCGCCTGCTTCGGAAAGATCACGCCGGCGATTGCGGTGATCGCAAGCGGATAGGCAAGCCCGGTGATGGCGGTCAGCAGCACCAGAACGAGGATGGCGGGGCGGATTTCTTTGAGCATGATGTGTCTCCTTAGGCGAGGCCGAGGGCAACGACGGCGAGGTCGATGGCCTTGATGCCGATGAAGGGAATGACGAGGCCGCCGAGGCCGTAGATCATCAGGTTACGCCGCAACAGCGCCCCAGCGCCTACGGCACGATAGGCGACGCCCTTCAACGCCAGCGGAATCAGCGCGACGATCACGAGCGCGTTGAAGATGATCGCCGACAGGATTGCGCTTTGCGGACTCGCCAGATGCATGAGGTTGAGCACCTCGAGCTGCGGATAGAACGCCAGGAACATCGCCGGGATGATCGCAAAGTACTTTGCGACGTCGTTGGCGATCGAGAACGTGGTCAGCGCACCGCGGGTCATCAGCAGCTGCTTGCCGATCTCGACCACCTCGATCAGCTTGGTCGGGTTGGAATCGAGGTCAACCATGTTGCCGGCTTCGCGTGCGGCCTGCGTGCCGGTGTTCATGGCAACGCCGACATCGGCCTGCGCCAGCGCCGGGGCGTCGTTGGTGCCGTCGCCGCACATCGCCACCAGCTTGCCCTTGGCCTGCTCGTCGCGGATGAGCTTCAGCTTGTCCTCGGGCGTGGCCTGCGCCAGGAAATCGTCGACGCCGGCTTCGGCAGCGATCGCAGCCGCAGTCATCGGATTGTCGCCGGTGATCATCACGGTGCGGATGCCCATGCGGCGCAACTCAGCAAAGCGCTCGCGGATGCCACCCTTGACGATATCCTTGAGGTGGATGACGCCGAGCAGACGACCGTCCTTCGCCACCGCGAGCGGCGTACCGCCCGCCTTGGCGATCTCGTCCGCAATCGTCTGCAGTTCGCGGCCTGCTTCGGTGCCGGCGGCCGGCTGCAGTGCACGAACCGCGCCGCCGCTTGCCACCACCTGCGCGGTGCCGCCGCCGATATAATTGAGGATCGCATCCACCGCCCCCTTGCGCACCGATGACGATCCCGCGTCGATGCCGCTCATGCGGGTCTGCGCCGTGAACGGCACGAAGGTCGCGGCGAGCTCATGCATTTCGCGGCCGCGGATGCCGTACTTTTCCTTGGCCAGCACGACGATCGAGCGTCCCTCCGGCGTCTCGTCGGCGAGCGACGCAAGCTGGGCCGCGTCGGCCAGTTCCTGCTCGGTGACGCCGCGCACCGGGCGAAACGCCGTCGCCTGCCGGTTGCCGAGCGTGATGGTGCCGGTCTTGTCCAGCAACAACGTATCGACGTCGCCCGCGGCTTCCACCGCGCGGCCGGACATCGCCAGCACGTTGAAGCGCACCAGCCGGTCCATGCCGGCGATGCCGATCGCCGACAGCAGCGCGCCGATCGTGGTCGGAATCAGGGTGACGAACAGCGCCACCAGTACGATCACGGAGATCGAGCCGCCGGCATAGGCCGCGTAGCTCGGGATCGTCACGGTCGCGAACACGAAGATGATGGTCAACCCCGCCAGCAGGATGTTGAGCGCGATCTCGTTCGGCGTCTTCTGCCGCTCGGCGCCCTCCACCAGGCGGATCATTCGGTCGATGAAGGTCGAGCCCTGTGCTGCCGTGATGCGGACGCGGATCCAGTCCGACAAAACCTGCGTGCCGCCGGTCACCGCCGAGCGGTCGCCGCCGGACTCGCGGATCACAGGCGCGGATTCACCCGTGATCGCGGCCTCGTTGACGGAGGCGACGCTCTCGATCACCTCGCCGTCGGAGGGGATGGTGTCGCCGGCCTCGACCAGCACGATGTCGCCGACCTTGAGCGCGGTGCCGGGCACCAGGCGATAGGCCTTGTCCGAGCCGGTCAGCAGCTTGGCCTGGCTCTCGGTGCGGGTCTTCTTCAGCGACTCCGCCTGTGCCTTGCCGCGACCTTCGGCCACGGCTTCCGCAAAATTGGCGAACAGCACCGTGAACCACAGCCACAGGATGATCTGGAAGGTGAATCCGAGGTTTGCATTGCCCGTGACGAGGTCGCGCAGGAAGATGACGGTGGTCAGCGCCGCCACGACCTCGACCACGAACATCACGGGATTCCTGACCATCAGCCGCGGGTCGAGTTTGACGAGGGCGGACTTGATCGCAGGCACCAGGATGTTCGGATCGAGCATGGTCGACGCCGTCACCTTTTTCCGCAATTTCATGGCTTGCATGGACGTAACTCCGAAGAGGGATAGATCAGAACAGGGTGTTGGCGTTCATGGCGAGGTGCTCGACGATCGGCCCGAGCGCCAGCGCCGGGAAGAAGGTGAGACCGCCGATAATCAGGATCACGCCGACGACGAGGCCCACGAACAGGCCACCGGTGGTCGGGAACGTGCCGACCGAAGGCGGGATCGACTTCTTCGCCGCGAGCGAGCCTGCGATCGCCATCGCCGGTACGATCATGAAGAAGCGGCCGACGAACATCGAACTGGCAAGCGTCAGGTTGTAGAAGAAGGTGTTGCCGGTCAGGCCTGCGAAGGCCGAGCCGTTGTTGCCGGTTGCCGACGTGAAGGCATAAAGCACCTCGGTGAAACCGTGCGGGCCGGCATTGGCCATCGAAGCGACCGTTGACGGGAGCACCACCGCCACCGCGGTCCAGCCGAGATACATCAGGGGCAGCACCAGGATCGCAAGCATCGCCATCTTCACCTCGCGCGCCTCGATCTTCTTGCCGACGTATTCCGGCGTGCGCCCGACCATCAGGCCTGCGACGAAGATCGCCAGCACGACGAACAGCAGCATGCCGTAGAGCCCCGCGCCGACGCCGCCGATGATGATCTCTCCGAGTTGCATGTTGATCAGCGGGATCATGCCGCCGAGCGCGGTGAACGAGTCATGCATGGCATTGACGGCGCCGCAGGAGGCCGCGGTGGTGATGACGGCGAAAAGGCTGGAGGCGACGATGCCGAAGCGGACTTCCTTGCCTTCCATGTTGCCCCCGGTCAGCCCGAGCGCATTCAGCGTCGCGGTGCCATTGGCTTCGGCCCAATAGGTGATCGCAACGCCGGAGAGAAACAGCACACCCATCACGGCCAGGATGGCCCAGCCCTGGCGCTGGTTGCCGACCATGCGGCCGAACACGTTGGTCAGCGCAGCGCCAATGGCGAAGATCGAGATCATCTGAACGAAATTCGTCAGCGCGGTCGGGTTCTCGAACGGGTGCGCGGCGTTGGAATTGAAGAAGCCGCCGCCATTGGTGCCCAGCATCTTGATCGCGACCTGCGACGCGACAGGGCCGACCGCGATGGTCTGCTTCGCACCCTCCAGCGTCGTGGCCTCGACATAGGCGCTAAGGGTCTGCGGCATGCCCTGCCATACCAGGAACAGCGCATCGACGATGCAGATCGGCAGCAGGATATAGAGCGTAGTACGCGTCACATCGACCCAGAAATTGCCGATGGTGCGCATCGAGGAACGCGAGAAGCCGCGGATAAGCGCCACCGCGAGCGCGATGCCCGTCGCCGCCGACAGGAAATTCTGGTGCGTCAGGCCGACCATCTGCGTCAGGTACGACAGCGTGCTTTCGCCGCCGTAGTTCTGCCAGTTGGTGTTGGTGATGAAGGACATTGCGGTGTTGAAGGAAAGGTCCTGCGCGACCGCGGATTGGTCCTGCGGGTTGAACGGCAAGAGCGCCTGCAGCCGCATCAGGCCGTAGATGATGAGGAAGCCGCCGACATGGAACAGCAGCATCGCGACCGTGTAGGTCAGCCAATGCTGCTCGCGCCGCTCGTCGACGCCGCCGGCCCAGTAGAGCCCGCGTTCGACCGGACGCAGCACCGGTGACAAAAAGGTGCGTTCGCCGTTGAAGACGCGGGTCATGTACCAGCCGAGCGGTTTGACCAGCGCGACCACGACCGCGCAGAACAATAGAATTTGAATCCAGCCGATGACGGTCATGGTGGGCAACCCTTCAGGATTTTCTTGTGGGCAGCAGCAGGCGGAACAGCAGGATCAGCAGCGCCGAGGTGACGACGAACGTCAGGACGACCTGGAGCAGCGTGATCATGGCGCCCTCAGAAGCGTTCGGGCCGCAGCAGCGCGTAGGTGAGGTAGAACAGCAGGCCGAGCGAGACGAGACCGGCGAGCGAATAATCGAAGGTCATGGCGCTGCTCCGTTACAGGCGTTCGCAGGCATAGGCGTAACCGATGCCTGCGACGAAGAAGCCGAGCGCGAGCGCCAGCATGACGATATCGAGCATGGGATGTTCCTGTGCGACGTGGACCGCGAGCCGACGTGCTGGCGATCGTTTACAGCGGCTGAAGTGCCACCACGCGCATAGGTTTTCGAGGCGGGAGGGATGGTTACGTTATAGGAATTTCATAAAGACGGCCCCTGCCGCGGGACGTGCAAGTGAGGCGGTCATTCCGGGGCGATGCGAAGCATCGAACCCGGAATCTCGAGATTCCGGGTCTGGTCCTTCGGACCATCCCGGAATGACATCCTTCTCCCTCGGCGTCTCGCAATGACGAAGGGCTCCGTGCGAGGCCTACTCCGCCGCCGACTGCAGCTCCGCCTTCTCCGCCCGCACGGCGCAGAACTTGAACTCCGGAATCTTGCCGAACGGATCGAGCGCCGGGTTGGTCAGCAAATTCGCCGCCGCCTCGGCATAGCAGAACGGCATGAACACCATGTTCTCGGGCACGTCGCGGTCGGAGCGGACCTTGACCTCGACGGCGCCGCGGCGGGTCTGCAGGCGGATGAAATCGCCGGGCCAGACATTGAGCTTGCGCATGTCCTTGGGCGACATGAACGCCACCGCCTCGGGCTCGATCTGGTCGAGCACGCTGGCGCGGCGGGTCATCGAGCCGGTGTGCCAGTGCTCGAGCACGCGGCCGGTCGACAGCACCATCGGGTATTCGGCGTCGGGCACCTCGTCGGGCGCGATCACCTTGGCCGGCACGATCTTGCCGCGGCCGCTCGCGGTCGGGAAACCGGTGGTGAAGATGATCTCGTTGCCGGGCTTGTTCGGGTCGTCGACCGGATAGGTCACCGCGCCCTCGCGCACCAGACGATCCCAGGTGATGTTCTTCAATGACGGCATCACCTGCGTCATCTCGGTGAACACGTCGGCCGGACCGTCATAGTTCCACGGCAGCCCCATGCGCTTGCCGATCTCCTGGATGATCCAGAGATCCTGCCGCGCATCGCCGGGCGGCCGGATCACCTCGCGCGCCAACTGCACGCGGCGGTCGGTATTGGTGAAGGTGCCGGACTTTTCCGCAAATGCCGAAGCCGGCAGGATCACGTCGGCATGGAACGCCGTCTCGGTGACGAAGAGATCCTGCACCACGAGATGATCGAGCTTCGCGAGCGCCTCGCGCGCGTGCTGCAGATCGGGATCCGACATCGCGGGGTTCTCGCCCTCGATATACATGCCGTTGATTTCGCCGGCGTGGATCGCGTTCATGATCTCGACCACCGTCAAGCCGCGCACCGGATCGAGATCCTGATGCCACAGCTTCTCGAAGGGTTCGCGCAGATCGGTGCGGCCGACCGGCTGATAGTCCGGCAGGAACATCGGGATCAGGCCGGCGTCGGAGGCGCCCTGCACATTGTTCTGGCCACGCAGCGGATGCAGCCCGGTGCCGGGACGCCCGACCTGGCCCGTCGTCAGCGCCAGCGCGATCAGGCAGCGCGCATTATCCGTGCCGTGGATGTGCTGGCTGATACCCATGCCCCAGAAGATGATCGAGGCCTGCGAACGCGCATAGACCCGCGCCACTTCCTTCAGCGTCTCGGCCGGAATGCCGCAGATCGCCTCCATCTTCTCCGGCGGGAATTCCTTGATGCGCTCGGCGAGCTCGTCAAAGCCTTCGGTGTAGCCGGCAATGTATTGCTGGTCGGTCAGCCCCTCGGTGATGATGGTGTGCAGCATCGCGTTCAGCATCGCGACGTCGCTGCCGGGCTTGAAGGCCAGATGCTTCCAGGCATGGCGCGACAGCGACTGCCTGCGCGGGTCCATCACGATCAGCCTGGCGCCGCGCTTGGCCGCGTTCTTGATGTAGGTCGCGGCCACCGGGTGGTTCACGGTCGGATTGGCGCCGATAACGATGATGACCTCGGCGTCCATGGCGGCGGCAAACGGCGCCGACACCGCGCCGGAGTTCAGGCCTTCCATCAGCGCCGCCACCGACGAGGCGTGGCACAGCCGCGTGCAGTGATCGACATTGTTGGAACCGAATCCTGTTCTCACCAGCTTCTGGAACAGGTACGCCTCTTCGTTCGAGCCTTTGGCGGAGCCGAAGCCGGCGAGCGCCTTGACGCCGTTCTCGTCGCGGATCTTCACGAGGCCTTTCGCGGCGATATCCAGCGCCTCTTCCCACGAGGCCTCGCGGAAATGCGTGAACGGATTGGCCGGATCGACCTGGTCGTTGGCGTCCTTCTTCGCATTCGGCAGCCGCACCAGCGGCTTGGTCAGGCGATGCGGGTGGTGGATGTAGTCGAAGCCGAAGCGGCCCTTGACGCAGAGGCGGTTGTGGTTGGCGGGGCCGTCGCGGCCCTCGGCATAGATCACCTTCTCGTCCTTGACCTGATAGGTGACCTGGCAGCCGACACCGCAGAACGGACACAGCGAATCGACCTTCCTGTCCGCATAGGTGACGCGGGTCTGGTTCTCGTCGAGCATCACCGACGGCATCAGCGCGCCGGTCGGGCAGGCCTGGACGCACTCGCCGCAGGCGACGCAGGTGGACTCGCCCATCGGATCGTCGAAATCGAACACGATCTTGGCGTCAGCATTGCGATAGGCCATGCCGATGACGTCGTTGACCTGCACCTCGCGGCAGGCGCGCACGCACAGGCCGCACTGGATGCAGGCATCGAGATTGACGCTCATGGCGGGATGGCTGCTGTCGCCCTGCCAGCGCTCGGCGGCCGGGAAACGGCTTTCGGTCACCTCGACCTTTTCAGCCCAGTGCCAGAATTTCGAATCCGGATCATGCGAGGTCGCGCGCGCCGGCTGATCGGCGACGAGCAATTCCATCACCATTTTCTGCGCGGCAACCGCGCGCGCGCTCTCGGTCTTCACCTTCATGCCGACGGCAGGCAGGCGCTTGCAGGACGCGGCCAGCACGCGCTCGCCCTCGATCTCGACCATGCAGGCGCGGCAATTGCCGTCGGGCCGGTAGTCCGGCTCCGGCGAGTAGCACAGATGCGGGATGTCCCGACCCTGGCGTTTTGCCACCTGCCAGATGGTTTCGCCGGCGTTGGCCTCGACTTGCTTACCGTCGAGTTCGAACTTGATCTTCGTCATTCCGCCGCTTCCTTGAACTCGTCGGGGAAATATTTGATGACGCACGACAGCGGATTGGAGGCCGCCTGGCCGAGCCCGCAGATCGACGCGTCACGCATGGCCTGGCTCAACTGGTCCAGCAGTTCGCGATCCCATACCGGACGCTCCATCAGGATTGCCGCCTTCTGGGTGCCGACGCGGCACGGCGTGCACTGGCCGCAGCTTTCGTCCTCGAAGAATTTCATCAGGTTCAGCGCCGCGCCCTTCACGCTGTCCTGATCGGACAGGATGACGACGGCGGCAGAGCCGATGAAGCAGCCGTATTTTTCCAGCGTGCCGAAATCGAGCGGGATGTTGTCCATCGAGGCCGGCAGGATGCCACCCGACGCGCCGCCCGGAAGGTAGGCGCGGAATGTGTGCCCGTCGGCCATGCCGCCGCAGTACTCGTCGATCAGTTCGCGCACGGTGAGACCGGCGGGCGCCAGCTTGACGCCGGGATTTTTCACGCGCCCCGAGACCGAATAGCTGCGCAGGCCGACACGGTCGTTGCGGCCGTGGCTCTTCCACCAGTCGGCGCCCTTCTCGACGATGTCGCGCACCCAGAACAGCGTCTCGACATTGTTGATGAGCGTGGGCAAACCAAACAGCCCGACCTGGAACGGATAAGGCGGCTTGTGCCGCGGCAGGCCGCGCTTGCCCTCGAGGCTCTCGAGCAGCGCGGACTCCTCGCCGCAGATATAGGCGCCGGCGCCGCGGCGCATGTGAATGCGCGGACCACCCGGGGGCAGTTTTGCAATCTCGAGCGGCAGCAGTTTGAGCGCGGCAGGATATTCGTCGCGCAGATAGATGTAGACGTCTTCCGCGTCGATGATATGCGCGGCAATCAACGTGCCTTCGAGAAAGCGATGCGCATCGCGCAGCAGATAGAAGCGATCCTTGAACGTGCCCGGCTCGCCCTCGTCGCCATTGACGGCCATCAGCCGCGGACCGGGCTCGCCCAGCACCGCCCGCCACTTGCGGCCGGTGGGAAAGCCTGCGCCGCCGAGCCCGCGCAGGCTGGAATCGTCGAGCACCTTGAGGATGTCTTCCTTGCTCACGCGCCCCGCGCGCAAGTCGCCAAGCAGCTTGTAGCCGCCCTGGCTGACATAGGTGTCGTAGTCGACATAGTCCGGAATGACCGGATGGGTCTCGCCGCGCGCCGCGGTATCGAGCACCTCCGCCGGCGTCGCATGGAGCACATAGCGGTGCCCGACTTCGGCGACCGGGGCGCTGTCGCAGAATCCGACGCAGGGCGCGCGCACCACGCGAATGCCGGGGCCGGACTTGTCCTGCAACTCGCTGAGCAGCTTTTCCGCGCCCAGCATGGCGCAGGTCAGCGAATCGCAGACGCGGATGGTGAGCGGTGCGATGTCGGGCTCGCCTTCCTTCACCACATCGAAATGCGCATAGAAGGTCGCGGTCTCGAACACTTCCGCAAACGACAGCTTCATCTCGTCGGCAAGTGCTGCGAGGTGAGCGGCGGAGATCTGGTGATACTTGTCCTGGATCAGATGCAGGTGCTCGATCAGGAGATCGCGACGCCGCGGCCGGTCGCCGAGCAGAAGTTCGATCTCGTGCGCGGCGGTCGGGTCGACCTGGCGGCCCTTCGGCGTCGCCTTGGCCCGCTTCCGTCCCGCGCCGGGATGTTCGAACTGTCGGACCTTCTGCACGTCATGGACATTCATGGATGGCGTCTCGTCCTCTGCAGCGGGATTAGATCGAGTCTAATCTTTGGTATGCCAGATGCCAAGCGCATTGTAGCGTCACAATAAGCATTTAACTCGCTGGCATCGGCGCGACGTACTCGCGCCCGCGGCTTTCACTGTGCTGCCTTACCTGATGACAGGAATGAGACCGCGAAATGATCCCGAGATCAATAAAGGCGTCTCATGCTGCGATTGCGAATGCGCATCGATTTGCATTTGGCATCGATCGATAGAAAATTCGAATGCCGGGAAGCGGTCAAACCGCGGAGACGTTCGCCTTTTCGATCATGAACACGATGCGGCTGTCGCTACGCTCGACGATTTCGACCTTGTCGCCGGTCTCGCGAATGAGATTGGGGATGTCGATGACAGCCAATGGATCGGTGCACAGCACTTCAAGCCTGTCACCCGGCGGCAGCGTCTTGAGGGCCTTGCGCGTCTTCAGTGCCGGCAGCGGACATTTGAGCCCGGCAAGATCGAGTTTTGTCGTGGTCATGCTGGCACCATGGCGAGGGCAATCCGCATCGTCAACGCCGATCACGAGATCAGGCTGGCGTAGGACAGGAACCCGACCGTCTGCCCGGGCTCGACCAATGTTACGTCCTCGCCGAGCTCGACCAGGCCATCGGTATCGACCAGCGACGACAACAACCCCGCACCCTCGCGCGGAAATTTCTCCGCCTCGAGCGCGCCATCGGCGGCCCGGCGAAGGCTGACGCGGACATATTCGCGACGCGCGATCTTCTTCTTGTAGCTGAAGCCGGCGCGAACCGGCATCGGCACCAGCTTCTCCTGCCTTGCGCCCGCAAGCGCCAGGATCGTCGGCCGCACCACGTGGACAAAGGTAACGAAACTCGCCACCGGATTGCCCGGCAGGCCGATGAACGGCGTGCCGCCGATAATGCCCATCGCGACGGGCCGTCCCGGCTTGATCGCCATCCGCCACAGCACGAGGCGGCCGATGCTTTCGACGCTCGCCTTGACGTGGTCCTCTTCGCCGGTCGAAACACCGCCGGTGGTGAGGAGCAAATCATGATTGCCGGCGACGTCCTGCAGTGCGCGCGAGAGCGCGGCGCGTTCGTCCCTGATAATGCCGAGGTCGCTGACGTCGCAGCCGAGCCGGGCCAGCATCGCCATCAGCATGAAGCGGTTGGAATCGAACAGCTGCGGCGCGGCGCGCGCTTCGCCCGGCGAGGCCAGTTCGTCGCCGGTGGAGAACACCGCCACGCGAATGCGCCTGACGACATCGACTTGCGTCAGGCCGAACGCCGCAACCAGCGCGACATCCTGCGGCCGCAGCCGCTGGCCGGCCTTCAAAGCAGCATGGCCTGCAGGAATGTCCTCGCCTGCCGGGCGTACGTTGGCGCCGGGTTTCAGTCCCGCAGGCAGTACGACCTTGTCGCCGTCGAGGCGGACGTCTTCCTGCATGAAAACGGTGTCGGCGCCCTCGGGCATCGGTGCGCCGGTAAAGATGCGCATCGCCTGCCCCGGCTTGACCGGCGCGCTCGCAGCGCTGCCGGCCTGCAGGCGTCCGGTGACGGCGAATGCCTGTTCTTCCTCCCGCGGCAGGTCGCGGCTCGCGACGGCGTACCCATCGACAGCGGAATTGGTGAACGGCGGCAGCGGCAGCGGCGCCGAAACGTCTTTCGCAAGAATGCGGCCGTCAGCGCCCGCGAGCGCGACCGTCTCCACGTCAAGCACCGGCGTCACGCGCTCGGCGATGAGCGCAACGGCCTCATCGACCGACATCATCGGGCCGCCGAAGGCAAAGCAATCGTCGGACAGTTGCGCCATCTGCCTGGTCAGCCCTCAGCTTCGCATTTTGCCAGCACGTCTTCGATCGAGATCGCCGATTTCAGCATCATGGCTGCGACCGCTGCGACATCATCGAGATGGGCCGTGGGAAGCGTAGTTTCAATCGCTGTATCGGCGGCGATGCCGACGATGCCGGGATCGTCCGGAAACAGCAGCGGCTTGCCGTTGGCGCCGCGGTGGATCTCGATCTTGCGATGTAGCTCGCGCTTGAAGCCTTCGACGACGACGAGATCGACCCGCGACATTTTGGCCAGCAGTTCCGGCAACCGCGGCTCGGCTGCGCCGCGCAGTTCATGCATCAGCGCCCAGCGCTGGCTGGACGACACCAGAACCTCGGCCGCACCGGCCTCGCGGTGCTTCCAGGAATCCTTGCCGGGCACGTCGACATCGAAGGCATGGTGGGCATGCTTGATGACGGAGACGCGCAGGCCCTGTTTCAGCAGATGCGGTATCGCCCGCGTCAGCAAGGTGGTCTTGCCGGCGCCGCTCCATCCCGCGAGGCCTATTACTTTCATTGCGTTCTCCGAGCCGGAACTTCGTACCCAGCCGTCATGCCCAGGCATAGTAGTCTGCTTTGCGCAGACTACGTAAACCTGTCTGCGCTCCCGGCCATGACGGAGTAGATGGTGATTTGCATCATCTGCTGCTTATATCAGCCTTCGAACAAAGTCATGCTAACCTGCCCATATGATGAAAATCGACAAAACCCCCGCCCCCCTGATCGTTCCCAATCCCGAGGATCCGCGCCTCACTGAGCGCGTCGCCGGGACCGACCAGACCGGTGCGGCGGTAGAAATCCGGGTGCCGGTGGAACGGCCGCTGACGCTGTATCTGAACGCGCAGGAAATCGTCACCATGATGACGATCGGCGACTATCCGGAATATCTGGCGCTCGGCTATCTCCTGAACCAGAACATGCTGAAATACGACGACGTCGTCACCGAGGTCGAGTATGACGACGATCTCCAGGTGGTGGTGGTGCGCACCGAACACCATACCAACTTCGAGGCGAAGCTGAAGAAGCGCACGCAGACATCGGGCTGCGCGCAGGGCACGGCGTTCGGCGATCTGCTGGAGGCGGTCGAAAGCGTCGCATTGCCCAAGGCTGAATTGCGCACCTCCTGGCTTTACCAGATGACGCATGCGATCAACACCATGCCCTCGCTCTATCTCGAAGCCGGCGCCATCCATGGCTGCGTGCTGTGCAAGGAAGGCACGCCTGTCTGCTACACCGAGGACGTCGGCCGTCACAACGCCGTCGACAAGATCGCGGGCTGGATCTATCGCCACGGCGTCGATCCCGCCGACAAGATCCTCTACACCACGGGTCGCCTCACCTCGGAGATGGTGATCAAGACGGTGCGGATGGGGATTCCGATTCTGGTTTCGCGCTCCGGGTTTACGGCGTGGGGAGTAGAGCTTGCGCGGCAAGTCGGACTGACGCTGGTCGGACGTACGCGCGGAAAACGCTTCATTGCGCTGTCCGGACAGGAACGCATCGTGTTCGACCAGAACCTCGACTATGTCGAGGAGGAATCGGCGCGGCACAAGCGCAAGGGCGAAAGCGATGACTGACAGGATTCCCGGCGTGCTGCTTGCCGGTGGCCTCGCGCGCCGGATGGGCGGCGGCGACAAGCCGATGCGCACGATCGCCGGCCGCACCATCCTCGATCGCGTGATCACGCGGCTGAAGCCGCAGTGCGACGGCCTCATCCTCAATGCCAATGGCGATCCTGCGCGCTTCGCCGCGTTCGGCCTGCCCGTCATTCCGGACGGCGTTGCGGACTTTCCCGGACCGCTCGCTGGCATTCTGGCGGCGCTCGACTGGGCCGCAGCGAACCGGCCGGAAGTGAAGCTTGTTCTCAGCGCCGCAGCCGATTGCCCGTTTCTGCCCCGTGATCTCGTATCGAGACTGCATGGCGCGCTCGAAGCAGAGAACGCCGAACTCGCGGTCGCCGCTTCCGACGGCCAGTCGCATCCCGTGATCGGCCTATGGAGCGTCGCCTTGCGCGAACAGCTTCGCCACGCGCTGGTTGTCGAAGAAATCAGGAAGATCGACCGCTGGACCGCGCGCTTCAGGCTCGCCACCGTGACCTGGCCGACCACGCCGCTCGATCCATTCTTCAACGCCAACACCATGGACGACATCGCGGAAGCGGAACGGCTGGCGGCGCTGGATGGCGGTTAAACTCGTGCCCCGGACGCTACGTACATTTCAGGCCGGCCGAAACCCTGCCTGCTGCAGCGCCGCCCGTCCCGCCTCCGACGCCAGCGCGTCGAGAAAGGCCTGTACCGCCGGCCGCTGCTTGCGCGCCTGCACCAGCGCGAAATCGTAGTGCTCTTCGGCAAAGGGAATGAAACCGAGGTCGGACGCCTGCGCGACCGGCGCAATGGTCATGCCCCAATCGGCGCGGCGCTGCGCGATCGCGGCCGCCACCGCATTGTGGGAGCGCGGCTGATTCCAGTAGCCGTCGGGGCGCGCGCCGCCGAGCAGCCGGTCGATCAGGATGCGGGTGCCGGCGCCCTGGTTGCGGTTGACCATGATGCAGGCGGGATCGGCCAGCGCCGACCGCACCGCGTCCTCGGCCGACAGTCCTTCGAACCGCGTATCGCCCTTGCGGAACACGATGCCCTGCATGCGGCGCCAACCCGGGACCAATTCGAGCCCGTCGCTGAGAAACGGCGTGTTGTAGGTCTCGGTCTTTTCGTCGAACAGGTGGATCGGTGCAAAATCGCACTCGCCGCGTTTGGCCGCCGCGAGCCCGCCGAGGCTTCCGACTGCAATCGATCGGACCACGAGACCGGCATGGGCCAGCGGCGCGGTGACGAGATCGAGCCCGGTGCAGTGGCTGCCGACGATGACGATGTCAGGCACCCGCACATGCGGCGTGAACAGCGTCACTTCGGCATCGGTGCCCGCCGGCATCTGGTCCGCCAGCGCGTCGATGCGCAGAAAGCCGTCGGCCTGTGCAAAGGAGGTGATGGCGCCGGAGCCCTTGCCGGTGGGATAGGCGATCAAACCGTCCGAGCCCTCGACCAGCGACACCATGACGAATTCGGTGCGGCCGAGTTCGGACGCAATCCGCACCGGCACGCGGGCATTGACCTTGGCGTCCGAGCGCGGCGGCAGGCCGGCCATCCGCCGCAGCACCGGCACGATCATGTCGTGAAAGGTGAACATCGCCGAGGTGGGAAATCCCGGCAGGATGATCACCGGCTTGCCGTCGCACACCGCGAGGCACAGCGGCTTGCCGGGCTTCAGCGCGACGCCATGGGCGATGATGCCGGGCTTGCCGAGCCGGCCGATGATGCGATGCGACACGTCGCCCGCGCCTTTGGACGTGCCTCCCGAAAGCACCAGCATGTCGCTGGTTTCCAATGCCTTTCGCATCGCGGCTTCAAGTTGCACTTCATCGTCCGGGATTGCGCCGAGGAAGTGCGCCTCGCCGCCATTCTCCGAGATCGCCGCGGTGACGATGGCGCCGTTGGTGTCGTAGATCGCCGCCGGGCGCAGTGGCTGGCCTGGCTGCACCAGTTCGTCGCCGGTGGAAAGGATGGCGACGCGCGGCCGGCGCGCAACGCTGACCTGCGCGATGCCGCAGGCGGCCAGCATGCCGATCTCGCGTGAGCCGATGACGGTGCCGGCGCGCAGCAGCGCCTCGCCGCGGGCGATATCGGAGCCGGCATAGGACACGAACTGTCCGGGTGACGCCGCACGGCGGATTTCGATCGCGCGGGGCGCCGACGGCTGGGTGTGCTCGACCATCACGATGGCGTCGGCGCCGCGCGGCACCGGGCCGCCGGTCGCGATCGACGTGGCGGTGCCTGACAAGACCGGCCTCGCAGGCGCGACGCCGCAGGCGATCACCTCGTCGTTCAGCAGCAGGCGGACCGGTGTCGCCTCGCCGGCCGAGGCGAGGTCGGCGGAACGCACGGCAAAGCCATCGACATTGGAACGATCGAACGGCGGCACGTCGATCGGCGCCACTACGTCTTCGGCAAGCGCGCAGCCGAGCGCGTCGGCCAGCGAGCGCGGCTCCGACGGGATCGCACGCGGAAACAGGGCGGCTTCGAAGCCCGCCAATGCGTCTTCGCGCGACAGGATGGTCAGGAACTGGTCCTGATCGAGGCTGTCAGGGGTGTTGGGCAAGGGCTTGTTGCTCATGTGAGATTTCTCATTCACGCAGCATATAAGCATCGACCGGCGCACCCGCCGCAAATCCCTCCGAACCGCCGGGCACCGCGAGCCAGGCTTCGGCGCGCGCAATCGCATCGAGCGACAATTCGCCCGCGGCCAGCGTGACCCAGGCGCCGTCTTTTCGCTCCAGCAGCACGATTTCGGCGATGCCGACGCCGGACGCAATCTTGCGCGCCAGCGGCAGGTTGAGCGTCCTGCGCGGCCGGCGGGCCGACAGGCGGTCGAGCGCGGGAAGCGCCAGCGTCCACCATGCTGCAAAAGCCTGGTCCGGCGCGCCGGGCAGAACGACCACCGGCGTTTTGCCCACGCGACCCACAGCAGAGGTTCGGCCGGGCTGCAGGGCAATGCCATGGGCGAGAACTGCGCCGCACATCCCCAGCGCCGTCACCGCCGCGTCGATGCGGCCGACGCCGGAGCCGCCGACCACGAGGAGCAGATCGCATGCGTCCGTGTCCAGCGCGGCAGCGATCGACGTTGCGTCGCGCCCTGCGGCTGAAACCGGCATGATGTCGGCACCCGCGGTCCGCGCACTTTCGGCGATGAGATCCGCCGTCACGGCACCACCGGGAATATTGACGATGCGCAGGCGCGGGCGGCGAACCATCAGCCGCGCGATGCCGGCGGCGCGCGCGATCAGGAGATCGCGCGGCAGCACGCGCCGGCCAGCCTCGACGACGCGGCTGCCTGCGGCAATATCGCCCCCTGCCCGCCGCACGCCCTGCCCCGGAATCGCCTCCGCCAGCACCTGCGACATCGGACCTGATACGTCGACCAAATCGGAATCCAGCACGCAATCGCAGCCATCGGGAACGGGCTCGCCGGCCTCGACCCATGTCGGCGACGCCATCAGCGGCAACGGCGAGTAGGAGGACGCGCCGACCAGATCGCGCGCGCGGAAGGCGTAGCCGTCGACGGCCGCAATATCGCGAGCAGGACGCGCCTCTAGCGCCGGCATTTCGGCGGCGATGCAGCGCAGCGCTTCGCTCAGCGGCAGTTCCATTGGAACGACCGGTTCCACGCCCTTCAACAGCGCGTCGAGTGCGGTATCGAGCGGTGTCAGCGATGCAGGCAGGCGCTGGGGTGAGGTCATGGTTCGCCTATGCCCTGAATCGGGCCGGAAATAAACAGAACCATCGGCGATCAGCCTGCCCCCACGATCACGTTGACGTCGGTCCAAAATAGTTGCAATTGAGACCAATTGGCGGATCAACCGCCACAAGAAGCCAACGGCCGAAGCGCCGATTGCCAGGGAGAAAACTCAGATGTTCGCCAGGAACCTATCCGGGCCTGCAGCCATTGCGGTTGCGATGCTGGCGTCGACCGCCGCGCTCGCACAAGTGTCGGACGATGTCATCAAGATCGGCGTGCTGACCGACATGAACGGCCCCGCGTCGACACCGACGGGCCAGGGCTCGGTGACCGCCGCGCAAATGGCGATCGACGATTTCGGCGGCAAGGTGCTGGGCAAGCCGATCAGCCTCATCATCGGCGATCACCAACTCAAGCCTGATATTGGCGGCGGCATCGCGCGGCGCTGGTATGATGTCGAGCAGGTCGATCTGATCCTCGACGTGCCGGTGTCGGCGGTGGGCCTTGCCGTGCAAGGCATCGCCAACGAGAAGAAGAAACTCTTCATCACGCATTCGACCCTCACCGCGGACTTCCACGGCAAGGCCTGTTCGCCCTACGCAATGCAGTGGGTCATCGACACCCGTTCGCTTGCGGCCGGCACCGCACAGGCGGTTGTCAAGCGCGGCGGCGACACCTGGTTCTTCATTACCGACGACTACGCCTTCGGCCATTCGCTCGAACGCGACGCTTCGAGCGTGATCACCGCCAATGGCGGCAAGGTGCTGGGCTCAGTGCGGCCGCCGCTGGCGACGCCGGATCTTTCATCGTTCGTGCTGCAGGCGCAGGCCTCGAAAGCAAAGATCATCGGCATCGCCGCGGGTCCGCCGAACAACATGAACGAGATCAAGACCGCGGCCGAGTTCGGGGTTCTCAAGGGCGGCCAGCAGATGGCGGCCCTGCTCGCGCTGATCACCGACATTCATTCGCTCGGCCTGCCAGCGGCGCAGGGCCTGTTGCTGACGACCTCGTTCTACTGGGACATGGACGACAAGACCCGCGAATGGTCGAAGCGCTACTTCGCCAAGATGAACCGGATGCCGACGATGTGGCAGGCCGGCGTCTATTCCTCGGTCATGCACTATCTCGGCGCCATCAAGGAGACCGGCACCGACGAGCCGCTGAAAGTGGCGGCCAAGATGCGCGAAAAGCCGGTCGAGGATTTCTTTTCCCGCAACGGCAAGCTCCGCGAGGACAATCTGATGGTGCATGATCTGTGGCTGGTGCAGGTCAAGAAGCCGGAGGAGTCGAAGTATCCGTGGGATTACTACAGCATCCTTGCCAAGATCCCGGGCGATGAAGCGTTCGGCCCCATCGATCCGGCATGCGCGATGGCGAAGAAATAACGACCCAAGGCCGTCATTCCGGGGCGATGCGAAGCATCGAACCCGGAATCTCGAGTTTCCGGGTCTGGTCCTTCGGACCATCCCGGAATGACCGCTGCCAATAGAAGCTAGCTTCCATCGGCAACGGTCACTTCACCACCCCGATCTCGCGGAAGTATTTCATCACGCCGGGATGAATCAGCGCGGCATTCGGCGCAGCCGCCACCGTATTCGCAGCCGTCGTCTCGCACGCCTGCGGCAGCTTCTTGCACAGCGCTCCTTCAGCGCCGTGCAGCGTGCGGGCCAGCCGGTAGGCGATTTCATCGGGCAGGCTTTCGCGCGTCAGCACAAAACTCCATGAGCCGACGGAATCGATCGCCGTCGGCTGGTTCGGATAGCTGTTGGCCGGCACCGACAGCGGCTTGAGAAACGCGTGCCTGGCGCGGATGCGCGCGATCTCGCTGGCGTCCGGCGCAATGAAACGGGCGCCGCCGGGCGCCTGCGCCATCGCGGCAAACCCGGGCCAGCCGACGCCCGCGCCCCACAGCGCTGCCGCGCGGCCGTCCAGCACCATGGCGGGACCATCGCCCGCGCGATCGAGGTAGATCGACTTGAAGTCCTCGTCCTGCTTCAGCCCGATGCCGTCGAGCATGTAGCGCGACAGGATCGGCAGGCCCGAGCCTTTGGCCCCGAATGCAACCGGCTGGCCGACGAGGTCCCTGATCGTCCTGAACGGGCTGTCGGCGCGCACCACGAACATGCCGGGGCTGGAATACATCGCGGTGAGGATCTTCAGTCTGGTCGGCGCCCGCCCGATGCCCATGAAGGCTTCGTAGGAAGGCTCGCCCGCGACCAGCGCGATATCGAGTTGGTCGCTTTCCAGCAGCGGAATGTTTTCGCTGGAGCCCTTGGTGTTGCGCGGCTCGATCGACAGCGCCGGATCGGCGGCATTCAAGATTTCCGCGAAGGCGTTGCCATAGACCGGGAAGCCGCCGCCCGGCGTCGCGGTTCCGAGGCTGATCGTGGTCCTGGTAATGGCCGTACCTCCTGCAGCCTTGCCGCCCTGCTGCGCCGCGGCGCTGCCCGCCAACAGGAGGAGACCGGCACAGGCCATCAAAGCAGGTTTCATCTCGGCCTCGAGCGTTCGCTGGCGAAAGAAGCGAGGCGATTTGTAGGCAACCGCGGGGGCTTATGAAAGCCTGTTCTCGGCCCGGAACCCGGCATTGCCGTATCGCCGTCATGCCTGTAAACGGTGCCAGCACCGTTGCCGGCCGACCTTCTCGGCCGCACGCGGCGGGGCCTGTAGCTCAATGGTTAGAGCCGGCCGCTCATAACGGTCTGGTTGCAGGTTCGAGTCCTGCCGGGCCCACCAATAGAAGAAACTGATCCCGACTTCTTCTCCGCCGGGATCCGGCGCCGCACTGCGCCGATCTAAACGATCTGCCGCACCGCCGGCGCCTTTACCACATCCGACAGCACCTGCAGTGCCTGACTCAGTTCGGCGCGGTTGCGGGCGGCGCCGAGTGAGATGCGCAGGCCCCGCGGAGCGATGTCTCCCACGGCGAACGCATCTTCGCCGACGACGGCAAGGCCGTTGCGCATCAGATGCGACAGCAGATCAGTGCCGTCGAGATGCCGTGGCAATGGCAGCCACAAATGATGGCTCGCGGGGCGCGCGGCGTATGCAACACCGCCAAGGAAACGCGCGGCGAGCCGCTGGCGCGCGGCGGCTTCGTTGCGGATCGCGCGGATGATGGCATTCGCTACGCCGGATTTGAGCCAATGCGTCACCAGCGCCACTATCAGCGAAGGCGGCATCTGCATGGTTGCCTGCAGGCCGGCACGCATGGTCCGCTCGGCGGCCGCATCGGGTGCCAGCAGGTAGGCGACGCGAAGCGCAGGCGCGATGCACTTGGCAATGCTCGCCGCGTAGTAAGTGCGCTCGGGGATGAGGTTGGCGATCGGCGACGCCTGCGGCTCGAGCGGGCCGTAGGCGTCGTCCTCGATCAGTATGGTTCCGCGCTTGCGGATGATGTCGGCGATCGCCTTGCGCCGGCCGGCGTCCATCGTCGCCGTGGTCGGGTTGTGCTGGGTCGGCACCAGATAGACCGCCCTGGGCTTGTGCTTGCGACAGGCGTCGTCCAGCGCGTCGGGCCGTGCGCCCTCATGGTCCATCGCGATACCGACGAGGCGCACATCGAGCCGTGCCGCGGCCGCCTTGATGCCGGGAAAGGTCAGCGCCTCGGTCAGCACGGTATCGCCGGGCCTGGTCAAGGCGAGCAGGGCGTTGAAGATGATCGCCTGCGATCCCGGATAGACCGCGATGCGCTCGGCCTTTGCGTTCGGCAGGCGCGGCCGTAGCCATGCCGCGGCGGCCTCGCGCTCGTCCGTGGTTCCGCCTGGGCGCGCATAGCTGAGAAATGCGCTGAAGCCGGCCTCCGCGCGAATGGTGGCAAGCCCCTGCGCGATGCGCATGTCGAGATTGGCCTCGACCGGCTGCGGCGGAAGATTCATCGAGAGATCGATGCTGACCGGCGCCGGGAGGTCGTGCGCCGCGCGGCTCGTCGTCTCGGAAACGAAGGTGCCCTGGCCGACGCGCGCGTCCAGCAGCCCGCGCCGCCGGGCTTCACCATAGGCGCGGGTGACGGTGGTCAGATCGAGATCGAGCGCCTGTGACAGCGCACGATGCGTCGGCAGCCGCTGTCCACGGACCAGCCGGCCGCTTGCGATATCCGCCGCCAGCGCATCGACAATGCGCTGGTACATCGGGCCCTGCCACTCGGAAACTGTAGGGATCCAATCCATACAATTTGGCCAATTGCCTTTGATTGTCGGTGTCTGCACTCATATTGTATGGATCAGCGAACAGGTCAAGGAATTACGGCGATGACAGACACGGTCTCCCTGCCACAGGCACTCTGGCGCGGCTTTGCGATGAAGTGCCCGCATTGCGGGCGCGGCCATCTGTTTGGGCGCTTCCTGAAAGTCGCCGATCACTGCGAGGTTTGCGGCGAGGATTTCACGCCGCAACGCGCCGACGATTTTCCGGCCTATCTCGTCATCGTGGTGGTCGGCCACATCGTGGTGCCGGCGCTTCTTGCGATGGAAATGGCCTACGCGCCGCCAGCCTGGCTGCAGCTCATGATCTGGCTGCCGGTGACATTGTTCAGTTCGCTGGCCCTGCTGCAGCCGACCAAAGGCGCGATCGTCGGCCTGCAATGGCAGACCGGCATGCACGACTTCGAGGTGACGCGGCGCAAGCGCTCCTGCATCGAGGCGGCACATCGCGGCGCGTAGCCGGAGATTCTGGCCGCTCGGCTTCCTCGGACCAACCTCGCGTCGGGTCGTGCTCGCCGCCGATCCTCTGCAAGCATTCCCGCATGGCAGCACCTTCGAAAATGAGACGCTTGGATATGGGCGGTTTCGTCTTTGGGCTGCAGCTTTCGCGGTAAGGCGCGGCCGGAGGGGCGCGCCAGGATGCGCGCATGGGGAAGGTCCGGCGTGAGACCGGATTCTCCCTTTCGCGTCAGAGGGAGGAACAACAATGCGCAAGTCACTGCTCGGCGCGGCCGCGGCGGCCGCCCTTTTGCTGCCCGGCTCAGCTCTCGCCCAAAGCGGCACCATCAAGATCGGCATTCTGGTCGCGCTGGAAGGCGCCTTCGCAACCGGTGGCCAGGACGGCGTCCGCAATGTCGAACTGGCTCTCAAGCAGGTCAACAACACCATTGCCGGCAAGAAGATCGAAACCGTCGTTGCTCCGACGGATACCAAACCTGACACGACGGTCCGCATGGCCCGCAAGCTGGTGGAGCAGGACAATGTCGACTTCATCATCGGCCCGCTGTCCGGCTCGGAAGGCATCGCCATGCGCGACTTTGCCAAGACGATCCCCGGCAAGGTTGTCATCAACGGCATTTCCGGCGCGCTCGAGACGACGTGGGTCGATCCCGCGCCGAACTTCTACCGCTTCAACCTCGACGGCTCGCAATGGGGCTTCGGCCTCGGCAACTACGTCGTGAAGACGAAGGGCTGGAAGCGCGTGGCGACGATCGCAGCCGATTACTCGTTCGGCTACACCAACTTCATGGGCTTCGCAGTCGACTTCTGCAAATCGGGCGGCGACATCGTCCAGCGCTTCTGGCAGCCGCTCGGCCAGTCCGATTTCGGCGGGATCATCGCGCAGATGCCGGACAATGTGGATGCGATCTATCTGGGCCTCGGCGGAACGGATGCGATCAACTTCCTCAACCAGTATCAACAGGCAGGTGAAAAGACCAAGCTGATCGGCGGCACCATCATGGCCGACCAGACGGTTCTGACGGCCAAGGGCAAGGCGAAAGATGCGCTGAAGGGCACGCCGACTTCGGGTCCCTTCGCCGCCGACAATACCGACCCGGCCTGGACTTCGTATGTGAAGCTCTATCAGGACAGCTTCCCCGCAGACAAGCGCCTGCCCGCGCCTTCGCTATTCGGCCTCGGTTACTACGTCGCCACGCTCGCGGCCATCAAGGGGCTCGAAGCGGCCGGCGGCGATCTCTCGAACGGGCAGGCGAAGTTCAAGGAAGCGCTGAACAAGCTTCAGCTCGACAGCCCGATCGGCAAGATCACGCTGAACGAAAACCGGCAGGCGACCGGAACCGTGTTCGTCAACGAAGTGGTCGATGGCCCGGACGGCAACATGACCAGCAAGATGGTCGCCAAGACCGAGAACGTGAACCAGACGCTCGGCATGACGTCGGATCAGTTCCGGGCCATCGGGTTGCCGTCGCGCACCGTGGTCGACTGCGCCAAGCTGCGCGCAGGCGGCTGAGCGGTCGTCCCCCTGCGTCATCAAACGCGGCCGGCGCACCAAGCCGGCCGCTCTCTCCTTCGGGAAATCCGCTACTCGCGGATTTCATGTCGCCGTGCGCCAAGAGCATCTCCGATGACCTTGATCGGCTACCTTACCCGCACCCATTTCGCAGAAGCTGCGATCGAGGACGCGCTTCCGGAGGAAGTGGGGCCGCTCGCTCGCGCGCTCGCGCTCGTCGACGACGAGCCTGCAAGCATGGCAGTTTGCACGCGCGTGCAGGAGTCACTCGGACAAACCACGATCAGCCTTGCGCGGGTGGGTCAGGCCACGCCTCCCGGCGACGCAACGTCCCGGATCCTGGATGCCCTGAACGACATCCGGACCAACACGCTCATCGCCGTGGGCGGAGCTGCCGCCGTGGGACAGGCGCGGCTTGCCGCCGAGCACGCCTTGCGGCGCGGCGAACGGATAGCGCTGATCGCCGTTCCGGCCAGCCTTTGCGATTTCGGATTGGCGCGGCGGGTGCGCGTCGGACAAGGCCAGACGGTGACCTGCCCTCGCCCTGATCGGGTCATCGCCGATCCGACGGTGCTGGAGGGAGCGTCCTCCCATCATCTTGCGGCGGCTGCCATGGAGGTGCTGGTCCACACGGTCGAGGCCTATGCCAGCCCGGCCTATCACCCGCCGGCAGACGCCCTCGCACTGGAGGGGACAAAGCAACTGACGCGCTGGCTGCCCGTGGCACTGGCTTCGCCCGGCGATCGTGAAGCGCAGCGCGAACTGATGGCCGCGGCATTGACGGCCGGGCTCGCGCTGGAAAAAGCGGTCGGCGGGGTCGATGCGCTCGCCCATCCGATCAAGGCCGAACTCGGCCCCGGCGTCCTGCATGGCGACCTCCATGCGCCGCTGATGGCGGCGATCGCCGACTTCAACGCCGAAGCCGTGGGCGACCGCTACGCCGCCATGGCCGAAACGTTCGCCAGAAAAACGCAGGCGCCGCGTTTCAGCGCCGAGATCGGCGCCTTTGCCCGCGCCATCGGCATGCCGACGTCCCTGCGCGAGATCGGTATCGACCCGTCCCGGTTCGACCGGTTTGCCGAGATGGCGGCGAACGACCCGGGAGCCCTGGTCAATCCCCGGCGGCTGACCCCCGGCGACTGCCGGCGTATCCTCGAGGCCGCCTGGTGAGTACGAACAGGAAACGCCCGGCACGCGGCAAACCGCTCCCTCCGGCGGCAACCGAGGCGATTTGCCTGTTGCCACAGCACGATCTCCTTATAATCTCGATGATAACCGCGCACAAAGATGGGCGGGGAGGAAACCGATGAGTATTGCGCACGCGGTCGCACATGGTGCGTTCGGCCGCGCTTGTCTGTACGAGCTGGATCGCCCCATGGCGCCGCATGCCCATCGCGAGGGGCATCTGATCTTTCACGTCAGCGGCCCGGCCGCCAGTGTGGTCATCGACGGCAATACCCTGCCGCTTTCGCCCGCGCACGCAACCGCCATCAGTCCATGGCAACCGCACTACTTCTCGCCGATCGACCGTCATGAACCGACGCTGACGCTCGTCCTCTACATCCGCCCGGGCTGGTTCGCCGATGCGAGCCACACCGCCTTCGAAATCCTGCGCTTCGGCAGGCCCGCCGTCGAAATGAGCGATCATATCACCCTGCTCGCTTCGGAAACCGCGCGGCTGCTCGCCGCCCATGGCGGCAGCGACGGCGCCTTCGAAGACCGGCTCAGTGCCCTCACCCAGGCGGCGTTCGACCAGACCTGGCAATGGACGAGCGCGGGCGACAGGCCGGCGGCCCCGTGCTCGGTATTGCGCGATTTCCGCCTGCGGCGCGCGATAAACCTGCTGAGCGAAAGGCTCGGCGATCCCGTCGACCTTGCGGAGATTTCGCGGAGCTCCGGCCTTTCGCGTCCGCACTTCTTCAAGCTGTTTCGCGAGCAGATGGGGCTGCCGCCCACGATTTTCCGCAACGCCCTGCGCATGGAGTGCGCCATCGAGCGATTGGCCAAAGGAGAGGAGACGGTTTCCGAGATCGGCCTCGACCTCGGCTTTGCGACCCCGGCGAGCTTCTCGCGATTCTTCATCGCCAACGGCGTCGTGCCGCCGAGCGCCTACCGGCGCAGCGTGGCCAGCCTGGCGCATTGAGGAGCCGCCGCACTGAAAGATGAGACGTTGGGGCTAAAGAAAAGACGGTGGGGGAAAGACAGACCGGAATCCCCCATCTAGCCTTTGTTCCAAAGTGGCGAAGTCCGCCACGGGAAGCTGCCGGGCCGTTCTGAGATGGACAATTTCATCAAGCAGTATCCGTACTGGAGCCTGACGATCCTTGTCCTGGTGGCGGCGTTCCTGTGGCTGGTGCTGGCGCCCTGGCCGCCTGAACTGGTCGCGAACTGGGGCCGCAAGCAGATCTTCCTGAATGCGCTGCTGGGCGGCATCACGCTCGGCGCGCTGTACTTCCTGGTGGCGGCCGGCTTCACGCTGATCTTCGGCCTGATGCGCATCGTCAATCTCGCGCATGGTTCGCTGTTCCTGATTGGCGGCTATCTCGGCTACGAGATTGCGACCGCCTCGGGTTCGTGGCTGCTGGCATTTCCGATCGTCTTCATCGTCGTGGCGCTGATCGGGCTTTTGATGCAGCACTTCATCTTCTCGCAAATGGAAGGTGAAGAACTGCGCCAGACGCTGGTCAGCATCGGCATTTCGATCGTGCTTGCCGACCTCATGCTGTGGTGGTGGGGCGGGCAATCCTATTCGATCCTGGCGCCGCAATTCCTGCAGGGACCGATGGAATTGCCGCTGGTGAGCAACTTCAACGAAGCGACCGGCGCCGTCACCTGGCTGCGCTATCCATCCGTGCGGATATGGATCCTGATCGCGGCCATCGTGATCGGCATCGGGATGTGGCTCGTTCTGAACCGCACCACGCTGGGCACGCTGATCCGGGCGGGCGTCGACGACCGCGAGATGCTGGCAGCGTCCGGCGTGCGCATCCAGCTGGTCTTTCTGGCGGTGTTCGGCTTCGGCGCCGGGCTCGCCGGTATCGCCGGGATCATCGGCGCCACGTTCCAGTCGCTGTCGCCGGGCGAGGATACGCGTTTCCTGCTGGCAAGCCTCGTGGTGGTAATCGTCGGCGGCATGGGGTCGATCGTCGGTGCGGCGCTGGGCGCGCTGATCATCGGCGTCGCCGAGCAGATGGGCTTCGTCTACGCGCCGACCTATTCGGTGGTCTTCACCTTCCTCATCATGGCGGCGGTGCTGGCGTTTCGGCCGCAGGGCCTGCTGGGCACGAGGCGATAGGCATGTCGGTCGCGGATCACATCCCTCGCCTCGCCGGCCGCACCGAGCAGCGAATGTGGTTCGAGCGCATTCCCACGCGCTGGTGGGTCGTCGGGGTGATCCTGCTGTTCCTGCCAGTCGTGGCCAACAATTTCTGGCTGTTCCAGGTGATGGGCTGGACCTTCATCCTGGGCATGATCGGGCTCAGCCTGATGTTCCTCGCCGGCTACGGCGGAATGGTGAGCCTGCTGCAGATGTCGATTGCGGGAATGGCCGGCTACATGGTGGCGATCCTCGGTCCGTCAGGCGTGCTCAATGTCAGCCTCGGCCTTTCCTGGTGGATCGTGCTTCCTGCCGCCTTCCTGATCGCGGCGCTGTTCGCGACGATAGCGGGCGCGCTCGCCGTCCGCACGGAAGGCATCTACACGATCATGATCACGCTCGCGATCGCGGCGGCCTTCTTCTATTTCACGCGCCAGAACTACTCGATCTTCAACGGCTATTCCGGATTCAATCTCGTGCTGCCGCCGCAGCTTTTCGGCGTCAACTGGCGCGACCCGGTGGCCTTCTACTATCTCACCCTTGCCAGCGCCACGCTTTGCTATTTTGCGGTCGTCTATATCGAGCGCTCCCCCTTCGGGCTTGCGCTTCAGGGCGTGCGTGACAACCCGCGCCGGATGGCGGCCCTGGGCTTCCACGTAACCGCCCACCGGGTGGCGGCCTACGCGCTTGCGAGCATTTTCGCCTCCGCGGGCGGCATTCTTCTGGTCTGGCAGAATGCGCAGATTGCGCCCGGCACGATCGGCATCTCCTCCGCCATCGACGTGCTCGTCGTTGCCGTAGTCGGCGGGATGCGCCGCCCGCTCGGCCCCTTCATCGGCGCCTTCATCTACGTGCTGCTGCAGGTGTTCTCGGCCGATATCCTGGGCTTCTTCGGATTTTCGGTGGACCGCTTCAAGCTCATCATCGGGATCGGCTTCCTGGCGATCGTGCTGTTCTCGCCGGATGGCGTGCTCGGCCTGTGGGATCGCTGGCGCGCGCAGGTGGCGGCGCGCAACGCCGCCACGACGGGAGGCGGGGCATGAACGCGCCCGTCGCGCCTTCCCGCATGAACCTGCCTGGATCGAGCCATGCCGCCTCGGGCAATGCGCTCGAGCTGCGCGGCATCACCAAGATGTTCGGCGCACTGGCCGCGATCTCGGACGTCACGCTGTCGGTAAAGCCGGGCGAGAGGCGCGCCGTGCTCGGCTCGAACGGCGCAGGCAAGACCACGCTGTTCAACTGCATCACCGGCGATTTTCTCCCGACCGCAGGCTTGATCCGCTTCTTCGGCGAGGATGTGACGGTCTTCCCGCCTTACGAGCGCATTCGCCGGGGTTTGCGCCGCACCTATCAAATTTCCTCGCTCTTCACCGGATTGAGCGTGATGGACAACGTCTATCTCGCCTGCCGCGGCGTTTCGCGAAACCGGTTCTCGCTGATCCGCCCGCGCGTCGACGATGCATTGGTCAATGCTGCGGAAGCGCTGGTGGAGGCCGTGCATCTGACCGGCGAGAAGGATCGCCTGGTCGGTGAACTGGCCTACGGCCAGCAGCGGCAGCTCGAAATTGCGCTCGCGCTCTCGGGCGCGCCCCGCTTCATCCTGTTCGACGAGCCGGCGGCGGGCCTCTCGCCCACGGAGCGGCGCGACCTGATCCACATCCTCACGTCGCTGCCGAGCCATATCGGCTACATCATCATCGAGCACGACATGGACGTCGCGCTCCGCGTCGTCGAAAGCGTCACGATGATGCACAACGGCCGGATCTTCAAGGAAGGCCGGCCCGAGGAAATCGAGGACGACCCGGAAGTGCAGGAACTCTACCTCGGAGGCGGACATGGTTGAACGTCCTCCCCGCCCGACAGGTTCTTCCGCGCCAGTCCTTCAGTTGCAAGGCGTGAACGTATTCTACGGCAGAAGCCACGCGCTTCAGGGCGTCGATCTCTCGCTTTACTCCGGCGTGCTCTCCGTCGTCGGGCGGAACGGCATGGGCAAGACCACGATGTGCAAGGCGATCATGGGCCTTGTACGGGCGTCCTCCGGGTCGATCCGCTTCATGGGTGAGGAACTGGTCGGGCGCACGCCGGCAGAGATTGCGCGGATGGGGATCGGCTATGTCCCGCAGGGGCGCCGCCTGTGGCGATCGCTGACGGTGGACGAGCACCTGCGCCTGGTGTCGACGGGCAAAGGCAACTGGACACCGGAACGCATCTACGAGACGTTCCCGCGCCTTGCCGAGCGAAGGCGCAATGGCGGCGGCCAGCTTTCCGGCGGCGAGCAGCAGATGTTGGCGATCAGCCGGGCGCTCCTGATGAACCCACGCCTGCTGATCATGGACGAACCGACCGAAGGCCTTGCGCCGGTCATCGTCGCGCATGTCGAGGAAACGCTGGTGCAGCTCGCCGCGGAAGGCGATGTTTCGATCCTCGTGATCGAGCAGAATATCGGTGTTGCGACCCAGATGTCCGATCCCGTGGCCATCATGGTCAACGGGCGGATCCACCGCATCATCGCCTCGCAGACGCTCGCGGCCGATCGCGACCTGCAGCAGCGGCTGCTGGGTGTCGGCCGGCACGGCATGGATGAAACCGAAGCGGGCGACACGGCGGGAGCCGCCGTTCCGCGCGAGCGCGCAGAGATCGTGCCGCTGGGACCGACGCGGATCTACAATGCCAATCCCGTGCTGCCGACGCGCTGGTCGCAGGACGTCCCCGCGGCGCGGATCGAGGCTGCGGCGCGCACCGTTTCGCGCCCCACACTTGCAGTGGTCGATGGCCGTCGCGTGGGAGATATCTCCCCGCTTGCCGCGCGCGCCCCGCAGGAACCGCATGTCATCGTCGCCGGCACGCTCGATACCAAGGGCGAGGAACTGCGCTACATCCGCGACATCATCAAGGCTGCCGGGCTTCGCACGCGGCTGGTCGATCTTTCCACCGCCGGCCGCAACCAGGGCGCCGACGTTTCGGCGCAGGAAGTCGCGCTCGCATCCCCGTCGGGGTCAGCCGGCATCGCCTCCGGCGATCGCGGCACGGCGGTCGGCGCGATGACGGAAGCGTTCCGCGCCTGGACGGCAAAACAGCAGAATGTCGCCGGCATCATTTCCGCCGGCGGTTCAGGCGGCACGGCGATCGCGACGGCCGGGATGCAGACGCTGCCCGTCGGCGTGCCGAAGATCATGATCTCGACCATGGCGGCCGGCAATGTCGCCGCCTATGTCGGCCCGACCGACGTGACGATGATGCATTCCGTGACTGACATCCAGGGACTCAATCGCCTCTCGCGCGCCGTGCTCGGCAATGCTGCGCATGCCATGGCGGCGATGGCGCGCAGCTGGATTGAACAGAACACGCCAGGCCCGGGCCGGCGCGCCACTGCCACGGAGCGCCCGCTCGTGGGCATGACCATGTTCGGTGTCACGACGCCGTGCGTGCAGCAGGTCACGAAGCTGATTGAAAAGGATTGGGAGCCGCTGGTTTTCCACGCCACCGGCATTGGCGGCAGGTCGATGGAGAAGCTGATCGATTCCGGCCTGATGCAGGGTGTGATCGACGTTTCCACGACCGAGATCTGCGACATGATGATGGGTGGCATTCTTCCGGCCACCGAAGACCGTTTCGGGTCGATCATCCGCACGCGGATTCCCTATGTCGGCTCGGTCGGTGCGCTCGACATGGTGAACTTCGGCGCTCCGGACACGGTGCCGGCGCATTACCGCAGCCGCACCCTCTATCCGCACAATCCGCAGGTCACGTTGATGCGCACCACCGTGGAAGAGAACCGGCGGATGGGTCGCTGGATCGGCGAGAAGCTCAACCTGATGGAAGGCCCGGTGCGCTTCCTGCTGCCGGAAGGCGGCGTTTCCGCGCTGGATGCGCCGGGCCATCCGTTCTGGGATCCGCAAGCGGATGCCGCGCTGTTCGGCGCCATTATCGAGACGGTGCGAGCGACGGCCAACCGGCAGATCATCCGGCTTCCGCACCACATCAACGATCCCGCTTTCGCCGCCGCATTGGCCCAGCATTTCCGCGCCTTGCACCAGAGCCGCGCCCGCGGCGCATCCGGCAGGAGCTGACCGATGCCCGCCTTTTCCCGATCCGACCTTCTCGCACGCTATCGCGCCATGATCGCCCGGGGCGAACCCATCGTCGGCGGCGGTGCCGGCACGGGTCTCTCTGCCAAATGCGAGGAAGCCGGCGGGATCGATCTCATCGTCATCTACAATTCCGGACGCTTCCGCATGGCCGGTCGCGGCTCGCTGTCCGGGCTGATGCCCTATGGCGATGCCAATGCGATCGTGATGGACATGGCGCGCGAAGTGCTGCCGGTGGTGAAGCACACGCCTGTCATCGCCGGGGTCTGCGGCACCGATCCGTTCCGTTCCATGGACGTCTTCCTCGACGACGTGAAGCGGATCGGTTTCTCCGGCGTGCAGAACTTTCCCACCGTCGGGCTGATCGACGGCGTGTTCCGCCAGAACCTCGAGGAGACCGGCATGGGTTACGGCCTCGAGGTGGAGATGGTGGCGCTCGCCAAACAGAAAGACCTCCTCACCACGCCCTATGTCTTCTCCGAGGCAGATGCGGCCGCCATGGCCAAGGCCGGAGCAGATATCATCGTCTGCCATATGGGCCTCACGACCGGCGGCTCGATCGGCGCGGAAACGGCGCTCAAGCTCGCCGATTGCCCCGCGCTCGTCGACGGCTGGGCCGAGGCGGCGCTCTCTGTCAATCCGGAAGCCATCATTCTCGTGCACGGCGGCCCGGTGGCGGAGCCGCCGGATGCCGACTTCATCATGCAGAACACGCGGCATTGCCACGGCTTCTACGGCGCCTCCTCGATGGAGCGGCTGCCGGTGGAAGCCGCGATCCGCGACCAGACGCGCGCTTTCAAGACGATCGGCCGCAAGGGCGGCAAAGACAACAACCCGGCAGGGACAACCGGCCGTTCAAGCGCCGCCCAATGAGGTCGGCGAATGGGAGGAATGTGACATGACGGGGCAACTGATCGGAACCCTCATCCTTTGGCTCATCGTGGCGGTGATCGTCATCGCGATCATCGTCTATCTGGTGAACTGGCTCTATCGCCGCTCGTCCAAGGAAGTGTCGTTCGTCCGTACCGGCCTCTTTGGCGAAAAGGTGGTGATCAACGGCGGCGCCTTCGTGCTGCCGATCATCCATGACGTCACGCCGGTCAGCATGAACGTGCTGCGCATGGCAGTGACCCGCGCCAACGACGACGCGCTGATCACCCGCGACCGGATGCGCGTCGATATCGATGCCGAGTTCTATGTGCGCGTTCGCCCGCAACGCGAGGCCGTCGCCATCGCGGCCGCGACGCTCGGGCGGCGCACGCTCCAGCCCGATCAGCTGAACACGCTGCTTTCCGGCCGGCTCGTCTCCGCGCTGCGTTCGATTGCCTCCGAGATGACGATGGAGGAGATGCACGAGAAGCGCGGCACCTATGTGCAAAAGGTGCGGGAGTCGGCCGCCGAGGCGTTCGACCAGAACGGGCTCGAACTCCAGAACGTCGCCATCACCAATCTCGACCAGACCGACCTACAGTATTTCAACCCCTCCAACCGCTTCGATGCGGAAGGTCTCACGCGGATCATCGGGGAGATCGAGGAAAAGCGGAAGCTGAGGAACGACATCGAACAGGATGCGATGATCAAGATCCGCACCCGCAACCTCGAAGCCGAGCGCCAGTCGCTCGATATCGAGCGGGACAGCGAGTCGGCACGGCTCGAACAGCAGCGCGAGATCGAAATCCGCCGTGCCATACAGCGCGCCGAGGTGGCGCGCGAGCGGGCCGCGCGCGATACCGAGGCCGAACAGGCGCAGATCCAGTCCCGCGAGGAAATCGAGAAGTCGCGGATATCCAACGAGCGCGCCATCAGCGAGGCCCGTATCGCCTCCGAACGCGACATCCGCCACAAGGAAATCGAGCGGACGCGCGCGGTGGAAGAAGCCGAAATCGCGGCGCGCGAAATGGTCGAGAAGGCGCGGATCGCCAATGAGCAGGCGATCAATGCTGCACGCATCGCCTCCGAACGCGATATCCGCCAGAAGGAAATTGAACGTGCCAAGGTGATCGAAGCCGCAGAGATCGCGGCCCGCGAATCCACCGACAAGGCCCGCATTCTCCAGGAGACAGCGGTCAATTCCGAGCGCATCGCCCGCGAGCAGGAAGTCCGCAACCGCGAAATCGAGCGGACCCGGACCCTCGAGCAGGAGGACATTGCGGCCCGCGAAGCGATCGAGTCGGCCCGCATCGCGCAGGAGGAGCGCGTGCGCGCGCTGCAGATCGCGCGCAACAAGGCGCTGGACGCTGCGGAAATTTCCGCCCGCGAGGCCACGGAAGCTGCCCGCATCGCCCAGGAGAAGGCGATTGCCGCAGAACGCATCGCCGCCGAACTCTCGACGAAAGAGCTGGAGATTGCGCGCGCGGCAGCACTGGAGACCAGGGAAATCAGGAAGCGCGACGATGTGGAACGCCAGCGCATCGCCACGGAACTCAAGCTCGAACAGGATCGTATCGCCTCCACCAAGACGCGCGAAATGCTCCAGATCGACCAGAAGAAGAGCATCGAGGTCGCGGAAGAAGAGCGCGCCATCACGCTCGCGGCCAAGAAGGTCGAACGTACTGATGCCGACAAGTCTCTGCGACAGGCGGAAATTGTCGCAAAGCAGGAAATCGAAAAGATCGACATTGCCCGCGAGCAGGCGCTCGAAGCTGCACGGGTGGAACGTCGGCGTGCCCTCGAACAACTCGAGATCGCCCGTACCCAGGCGCTGCAGGAGGCGCAGATTACGTCCAACGAAGAGGTGGAGCGCGCGCGCATCTCTTCCGATCGGGGTCTGGACGAGGCCCGCGTGGGACGCCAGCGCGACCTCCGCAAGCTCGAGATCGAGCGCGAGCGGGACGTCGAGAACGCCGTGATGGAAAAAGCCATCGCGCTCTATGCCAAGTCGCTCGAGGAATCCGCAGCCCAGGTGAAGGCCGAGCTGGCCCGCGCCAAGGCGGTCGAGGCGGAAGAACTCGTGAAAACCGTAAAGGAGAGCGAAAGCGCGAAGCGCCGCAAGGCCGTGGAAGTCACGCTCGCCGAGAAGGCGGCGGAAGAGACCCGCATCGCCGCTGGCGCCGACAAGGTCCGTCGCGCGGTGGAGGCAGAAGCCCAGAAGCTGCTCTACGAGGCCGAGAACGTGCTGTCGGACGGCGCGCGTTACGGCTTGTTCCGCCGCCGCCTGCTCGACCGGATCGAAGGCATCGTGCGCGAGAGCGTCAAGCCGATGGAAAAGATCGACGGCATCAGGATCCTGCATGTCGATGGCCTGGCCGGCGCGGGCGGCGGTGGTTCCGCCCCCCGCACGCCCACCGACGAGGTGATCGAAAGCGCGTTGCGCTACCGCGTGCAGGCCCCGCTGATCGACGAGGTGCTGAAGGAGATCGGCATCGAAGGCGGCAACCTTGCGAAGATGGGCGGGCTCATCCGCGAGGCCAGCGACATGCAGCGCATCGGCAAGGAGTCGCCGGGCGCGAAATCCAAGGACGGCAAGACCGGCGGCGGCCCGGGCGGCAAGGCCAAGGAGTAAGCGGCAATGGCCCGGGTTTATACTTCCAGCGTCATCAATGCCTCTGCAGCGCGGGTCTGGGCCCGTGTGCGCGATTTCAACGGGCTGTCGAACTGGCATCCCGCGATCGCCGAAAGCCGCATCGAGAATGGCGAGCCTGCCGACAAGGTGGGCTGCATCCGCAATTTCTCGCTTCGAAATGGCGACCGGCTGCGCGAGCAGCTGCTCGGCCTCTCCGATTTCGACATGTTCTGCACCTATTCGATCCTCGACTCGCCGATGCCGCTCACCAACTACGTCGCGACCCTGCGCCTCACCCCGATCACCGATCACGACAGGACCTTCATCGAGTGGTCGGCCGATTTCGACTGCGCGCCCGACAAGGAAGGCGAACTGGTGTCGAACATCGGCGGCGGCGTGTTCCAGGGCGGCTTCGATGCGCTCAAGCGCGCCTTCGGAGGCTGACGTGCCGAAGGTCGTTCGCAGCACGATCATCGATGTGCCTGTGGAACGGCTCTGGGCCGTCGTGCGCGACTTCAATGCGCATGACCAGTACCATCCCATCGTGGCCACGAGCCTGATCGAGCGCGGCTATCCGGTCGACAAGGTCGGCTGCGTCCGTCGTTTCACGCTTGAAGATGGCAGCGAACTGCGCGAGCAGTTGCTCGCACTGTCCGATCTCGAGATGACCTGCAGCTATTGCCTGCTGGATACGCCGATCCCCCTCTTCAACTACGTCGCGCATATCCGCCTGCTGCCAGTGACCGACGGCAATCGCAGTTTCTGGCACTGGGAAAGCCGCTTCACCACCCCGCCGGGACGCGAGGAAGAGCTCGCGCGCATGGTGGGGGAAGAGGTCTATGTCGCCGGCATGGAAGCCGTGCGGCGGCTCCCTCAACTGCAAAAGGAGGCCATCTGACATGCCGCTCGACGTGCGCGTTGCCACCAGCATGGCGGAAGCCGCCGGCATCCTTACCGCGGATCAGCGGACCAAGCTGCTTTCGGGCGGCACGCTCGTGATGCGGGACGTGAACGAAGGCCGGCTGCTCGACGGCACGCTGCTGCGGATCACCGACCCCGCCTACCGCCAGATGAACACATCAGGCGCGCGGATCGAACTTGGCGCGGGCGTGACGATGGCGATGGTGGTGAACAACCGCGATCTCGCCTTTCTCCACGCGGCCGCGCGCTCCATAGGCGGCCCGGCCATCCGGCAGATGGCAACGATCGGCGGCAATCTTTTTGCCCAGACTCCCTACGGAGATTTCGCCGTGGCGCTGCTGGCGCTCGACGCGCAGGTAATGGTGCAGTCGGGCTACGGCTCCGCCCGCGCCATGGCGCTCGATGAGTTTCTCGGCGCACGCGAACGCGGCGTTTCAGGGTTAGTCGCCGGCGTGCAGTTCGCAAGACCGCAGAATGCGGCCGATTTCCGTTTCCGCAAGGTCAGCCGGGTGAAGCCGAAAGGCATCGCAATGATGAGCATCGCCGCCCATTTGCCCAATGCCGGCGGACGGATCAGCCAGGCGCGCATCGCCTATGGGGCGATGGCGCCCACCGCCGTGCGGGCGCGGGGCGTCGAGCGCGCGCTCGAAGGAAAGACGCTCGATGCAACGAGCATTCAGGCTGCGAAGGCCGCCGCTCTCGAAGGCACCCGCCCCGCCACCGACGCCATCGCCAGCGAATGGTATCGCCGCGAGGTCCTGCCGGTGCATCTCGGGCGGCTCCTGACCGGCGAAGGACATTGAGGAAGCAAGCATGGCAAAAGTACCCGTTCAGTTTCGCCTCAACGGTTCGGACCGCGCCGCCTTCATTGACGCCGCCGACAACCTCCTGATGACGCTTCGACGCGGGCTCAACGAGTTCGCGCCCAAATATGGCTGCGGGCAAGGCACATGCGGCGTCTGCACCGTGCTGATCGACGGCGAACCGCAGCTTGCCTGCCTCACTTTGGCGGTGGCCTGCGACGGCCGCCATGTGGAGACGGCTTCCGGCATGGCGGAGGGGCCGAACCTGCACCCCCTGCAGGTCGCGTTCATGGACAATTTCGCGGCGCAATGCGGCTTCTGCACGCCCGGCATGCTGATGGCGGCGCGCGCGCTTCTCGACCGCAATCCAAGGCCGAGCCGGGAGGAAGTGGTCGAGGCGATCGCCGGAAACATCTGCCGTTGCACCGGTTATGAACCGATCATCACGGCCATTCTCGCCGCGGCAGCAGCCGGCGACCAGAAGCGCGCCTGAGGGAGAACGGGATGCTCGAGATCCGGAAGGACTACTTCGCCAACGAGCGCGACGACAATCTCAACGTCGTCGGCAAGGGCATTCAGCGCCAGGACATGCCGGGCCATGTCACCGGACGCTCGCGCTATTTCGACGATCACGCCTTCGAAGGCCTGCTGCATCTGAAGGTCGTGCGCAGCCCGCATCACCATGCCCGCATCCGTTCCATCGATGTTGCCGCGGCGGAGCGCGCACCGGGTGTGAAGCGGATTCTGCGGGCAGCGGATGTGCCCGTGAACAAGAACACGCTGCTCAGCCTGATCAATTTCGGCAAGGACGACGAGCCCACGCTTGCGGTCAGCAAGGTAAGCTACAGGGGCGAGCCCGTCGTGGCTGTCATCGCCGAGAGCGAGGCGGCAGCAATGGCAGCCCGCAAGCTGGTGCGGATCGACTATGAAGTCCTGCCGGCGGTCTTCGATGTCGAGGAGGCACTCAAGCCCGGCGCGCCCGTGGTCAATGAAACCTACCCGAACAATTACTTCGAGTATCACGAGAAATTCGATCACCAGAAGCTGCGCTTCGGCGACACCGAGAAAGCCTTCGCTGCCGCCGACCTCGTGATCGAGGAACGCTACCAGACCTCTCCGATCGAGCATGCTCCGACAGAGACCAATGGCACGATCGCCGCACCCGAGCAGGACAACCGCTTCGTCGTGCATTCCTGCGCGCAGGGGCTGTTCTTCTCGCTGGGCACGACGGCAAAGATCCTCGATCTCGATTCGAACCGGCTGCATTTCATCGGGGGCACGGTCGGCGGTGGATTCGGCGGCAAGGTCGATTCGCTCACCGAACCGCTCGCGGTTCTCGGCGCGATGCTGACGGGCCGGCCCGTGCGCTACGTGCTCGATCGCGAGGAGGAAATGCTCTACGGCTCGCCGCGCGGCGCCGAGCGCGTCTACGTCAAGGACGGGCTGATGCGCGACGGGCGCATCATCGCGCGCCATGTTCGTTCCTATTTCGATGCCGGCGCCTATACCCGCCTGTCTTCCTACGCCGCCATCAAGTGCACGGCGCATCTCCCGGGGCCCTACTGGATCCCGAATGTCTCGTCCGACATCTACGTCTCCTACACCAACCGCTGCCCTTCCACGGCGATGCGCGGCTTCGGCATCACCGCGGCCGATTTTGCGCTCGAGGTGCAGATGGACAAGCTGGCCCATGCCGTGAACATGGATCCGATGGAATTCCGCATCCTCAACGCCTATCGCGACGGCGACATGAAAGCGCATCGGCGCGTGGCAAAGAATACGGCGCTGATCGAATGCGTGCAGGTGGCAGCCGAGAAGGCGCGCTGGCCGATCTCCGAAAGCGCCAGGCGACAATCTTCTCTCGAGGGCGGCGGACAGGGCGAGCGCGGGCAAATCCCGGCCACACCCATCGATCAGCGCGGTCAGATCGGCCGGCCCGAGACACGCAGCGGACCCGCGACGCAGACCCTGCCCGCCGGCACCATGCGCATCCCGCTGACGAAACAGCCGGAGCTGGAGGGTAGCCGCGACGCGCGACCTGTGGCGCCGAACGTACCGCGCTATGAGCCGGCTCGTCCGATGACGCAGCCCGCGGTTCAGGCTCCGGCGCCGCTTGCCCCGATGCCGTCAGTTGCCCCGCCGCCCCCGCCTGGCGTGACGCCTCCTGCCGCGCCTGCTCCAGGCGCGCAGCCGCAGCACGGCGCGATGCGTTTCTCGTCGGTGTTCGGAACAAGGAGGCGATGAAATGACACGGCACAAAGGCCGCGGCATGGCCTCGATCAACTATCCCATCGGCATGAACCTGGGCGGCGATCCCAGCCAGGCGCTGATCCACTCCAATCCCGATGGCAAGTTCACCGTCGCGCTTTCGGCGATCGATCTCGGCCAGGGCATGAAGCAAGTCACGCGGCAGGTGGCGGCCGAAACGCTCGGCGTGCCGGTCGAGGATGTCTACGTCGATACCGCCGACAGCGACACCGGCCCGCACGACATGGGCTCCTTCGCATCGCGCGGCACGCATCGCATGGGCAACGCGGTGATTGCGGCGGCGCGCGAGGCGCGCGGCGTTCTGCTTGAAGCCGCCGCGGAAGAACTCGAAGTCAACGCCGCCGACCTGGTCACCGACGGGCGTGGCAATATTCACGTGCGCGGCGCTCCCTCGCGCTCGATCACCGTGCGCGCGACCGCGCAGGCTGCCCAGTTCAAGCAGGGCAAGACGATCGCGGGCCGCGGCATATTTCTCATTCCGCTCTCCGCGGTCGATCCGGAGACCGGCGAGATGAACCCCAACACCGCCTTTGCCCACGCCTGCCTCGTGGCGGACGTAGAGGTGGATGACGAGACCGGCGAAGTGACCTTGCTCAACATCACGAGCGCCTATGAGCTCGGCCGTGCGCTCAACCCGAGAATGGTGGAGCAGCAGCTGGTCGGCGGGGCCTGGATGGGCCAGAGCCATGTGCTGTTCGAAACGCCGGAGCCCTACTATCCCAATCCCGATCATGGCCCGCGCGATTTCAACGAGTACCTGATGCCGGGACCGGGCGACATCGCGCCCTATTCGGCGAGCGTGCTGGAACGCCCCGCGCCGGACGGCCCGTTCGGGGGCAAGGGGCCCGGCGAGATGTGCGCAAATCCGGTGCTGCCGGCGGTCGCCAATGCCGTGTTCAACGCGGTCGGTGTTCGCGTCGATGAACTCCCGATCACGCCGGAAAAAGTGCTGCGCGGGATTCGCGCGATTGGCGGCGCGCGCCCGCAGGCAAGGCGGGGCGGCTGACCATGGCGCTGCGCACCACCATCGCCGGCATTTCGAGCCCCGAGGCGCTCGCGGACGCGCTCAGGTCGGCGTTGTATCTTGCCGATGACGGGATCGCGACCGCAGGTTATCTCGCGCTGGCGCTCGGCAAGCCGCTGCTGCTGGAAGGCGCGCCGGGCGTCGGCAAGACCGAGGCCGCGAAGGCGATTGCCGGCATTCTCGGACGGCAATTGATCCGGCTGCAATGTTTCGAGGGGATCGACGCCGCGGCGGCGCTGTACGAGTGGAATTATCCCCGCCAGATGCTGGCGATCCGGCAGGCGCAGGAGGGAACCAGTACTGATATATACCGCGATGAATTCCTGATCGAGCGCCCGATGCTCACGGCGCTGCGCCGGCCGGATTCGACCGTGCTGCTGATCGACGAAATCGACCGCTCCGATCACGAGTTCGAAGCCTTCCTGCTCGAATTCCTCTCCGACTTCTCGATTTCGATCCCCGAGCGCGGCACGCTGCGCGCAGCCGAACGCCCCGTGGTGATCCTCACCTCGAACCGCACGCGCGATCTGCATGAAGCGCTGCGCCGGCGCTGCGTCTATCACTACATCGCCTATCCGGATCCGGCGCGCGAGGCCGAGATCATCATGCTGCGTTCATCCGCCGTCGCGGAAAGTACGGCGCGCGCCGTAGTCGCCGCTGTCGGCATTCTCCGTAACGAACCACTTTCAAAGCCTCCCGGCGTTGCCGAGGCGGTGGACTGGGCCGAGGCCGCCACCGCGCTGGCTCGCACCGGCGCATCCTGGCCGGAGGCGTTCCGCCGTTCCCTCGGCGCGGCGATCAAGGATGAGGAAGACCTCGCCCATCTGCGCCCGCGGCTTGCGCAGTTCATACCGGGGATGGCGGCATGAGCGTGAAGGTGCCCGGCGCGGTACGCCCGCTGATCGGCTTTCCGGTCCTGCTGCGCGAACACGGATTTGCGATTGCTCCCGAGCAGACGGTGAGCTTTCTCCAGGCGGTGGAGCTGCTTGGTCCGCGCAGCATCGAGCACGTGCGCAAGGCCGCGGTCGCGACGCTTGCGCCGCATCCGGAGCAGCGGGCGCGTTTTGACGCGCTGTTCGACCTGCATTTCCTCGGGGCTGTCGGCGAGCCGGGTGAGGACGAGTGGCAAGCGGATGACGACGTGCAGGTGCAGGACGACATCGGCACCGAGGAAGTCGTGATCGGCGACGATGTCAACGAGACGGGCCAGGCCGCCACGGGGGCGGAAGCGCTTGCGATCCGCGCGCTGCGCGCGCCGGACGATGCAGAGACGCTGCGGCGGTTTGCCGACGCCCTGCCCGATTCCCTGCCCCGCCGGCGCGGCTATCGCCACAAGGCGGCGCGGCGCGGCAAGGGCATCGACCTCGCACGCAGCCTGCGGGCGGCCATGCGGAACGAAGGCGAGGTGATGAGCCTGAAGCGGCAGCGGCGCGCGACGCGTCCCCGCCCCATTCTTCTGCTGATCGACGTCTCCGGATCGATGAAGCAGCGCAGCGATGCACATCTCGCGCTGGCGCATGAAATCGTCCATGCGATGCCGCGCGTGGAAGTCTTTACGTTCGGTACGCGCCTGACGCGCCTCACCCGCGCGTTGCGGCTCAAGAACCGAGCGCACGCGCTTTCCGAAGCATCAGGCCTCGTCGCCGACTGGGATGGCGGCACCCGGATCGGCGACGCGCTCGAAGCATTCCTCGCCGTGCCGCGCTTTGGCGGCTATGCGCGCGGCGCCAGCGTCATCGTGCTGTCCGACGGGCTCGAGCGTGGCGACCCGACGACGATGATACGCGCCGTGCAGCGCCTCGCGGCACGCGCTTTCAGAATTGACTGGTTCACGCCGCTCGCGATCGATCTCACGTACCGCCCCGAGACCGAAGCGCTGCGCGCCATCCGCCCGATGCTCGCCTCGCTGGGCGACGCGAGCTCCACATCGCGCCTCTGCGGCGCGATTCTTGCCATCGGAAAGGCGAAAGCAGCATGACGGGACTGGTCGACGCACATTTTCACATCTGGCGACAGGCCGATCTGCCGTGGCTGCTGGGACCGATGCAGCCGCGCATCTTCGGACCGTATGAGCCGATCCGGCGCGACTATCCGGTCGAGGAATACCTCGCCGATTGCCGGCCCGAGGGCATCACCGAGGCCGTCTACGTGCAGGCGAACTGGGCGACGGAACGCGCGCTGGACGAGGTGCGGTTCGTGGCGGAGTCCGCGCGCCGCGCAGCGTTTCCAATTGCGATCGTCGCCTATGCCGACATGCTCGCGGAGGATATCCGGCCCCAGCTCGATGCGCTGACCGCCGAGCCATCGGTTCGCGGCGTCCGGATGCAGCTCCACTGGCATGACAACCCGCTCTATCGCTTCGCGCAGTCGCCCGATCTCGCGCGCGATCCGACCCTGCAGCGCAACGTCGCGCGGCTTGCGGACTATGGCTGGAGTTTCGATCTCCAGGTTTTCGCCGGCCAGATGGCGGGGGCGGCGGAGCTGGCCATGGCCTGCCCGGGCGTGACGTTCGTCCTGCAGCATGCGGGCATGCTGGAGGGCCTGACGCCGGAGGGCATCGCATCATGGCGTGCGGGTATGAAGCGCCTCGCCGCCTGTCCTAACATCGTCAGCAAGCTGTCGGGCCTCGGCACATTCCTCCGGCGCAACGATCCGGCGCATGTCGCCTTCATCGCGGGCGAAACGCTCGCACTTTTCGGCGCGGAGCGTTGCCTGTTCGGCTCAAACTTCCCGATCGAAAAGCTCTGGACGACCTATGCCGCACTCGTCGCGGGCCATCGCGCGGGCGTACCGGCAACCGATCACGATCAGGTTTTCAACAAAACTGCGCGCCGGGTCTACCGGCTCGGCCAATAGAAGAAATGGGAGGGCCAGATGGCTTTGGAGATCAAGGTGCTCGACTATGGCGATATCGAGCTTGAATCGAGCTTCCTCGTGCTGGGGCGCGATTGCGGCCGCACGCGTCGTGTGCCGACCTACGGCTTTTTGATCCTGGGCGGACCCTGGCCCCTCGTGATCGATACCGGCTACCGCAACAACCAGATCATGGAGAGCCTCGGAATGCGCGGCCTCCAGTTCCACGAGAACATGATCGAGAACCAGCTCGCGAAATACGGCGTGCGGATGGGCGACGTGCGCTACGTGCTGCACACGCACCTGCATATCGACCACGCGGGAAAGGACGAACTCTTCCCGATGAACACGACCGTGATCATCAACCGCCGCGAGCTGGAGTATTCAGTCTCGGGACTGATGCATCCGCAGTACCCCGCGCCCGACATCAAGCATCTGATCGACCGTCTCCACACCAAGGACGCGTTGCGGCTCGAAGATCTCGAGCTCACCGGCATGATCGAACTCTTCCCCGGCTGCTACATGGAGGCGGCTGGCGCACACACCGAGGGTTCGATGAACGTCCATATCGACACCGTCGAGGGCCGCGCCACGATTTGCGGCGACGTGATCTACGACTTCAACGACCAGATCGTGAATCCCTTCCACGAAATCCACGCCAACGAGCCGCGCACGACCGGCAATCACGGCGTCTCCAAGCGCGAGGAAAAGGCCGCGATCAAGAAGCTGCTCTCCAGTTCGAAATTCCTGCTGCCGATCCACGACAAGCCCGCGAAGATCGGCGGCGGTCAGGTGATCGGGCGCATGGACATGGCCGTTCCCGGCCCGGTGGTGCAGAGCCTGCCACCGCGCAACTGGTTCCCGATGTAGTGAATGAAATCGGGCGGCATGACGGCCGCCCGACCGCGAGGGTTTGCCAATGACAACGCATGTCGCCGTCCGGCCCGGCTTTGCCGATCTCGTCGATCTCTGGGCGCCTGTGCGCCAGATCGGCACTGGTTTCCAGTTCACGGAAGGGCCGGTCTGGCATCCGCGGGAAGGCTTCCTGCTGTTCTCCGACATGCCGGGCGATGTTCGACGCCGCTACGATTCGACCGGCATCCGCGAGGTGATGAAGCCGGCGCACAAGTGCAACGGCATGACCTACGATGCCGAGCTCGGCCTCATCGTCTGCGAGCACGCGACGTCGACTCTTGTACGAGAGAGACCGGACGGGCGGCGCGAGGTCCTCGCCTCGCATTTCGAGGGGATGGAGCTGAACAGCCCCAACGACGTCTGCGTGAAATCCGACGGTTCGATCTATTTCTCCGATCCCTGGTATGGACGCATGCCGGTTTACGGCGTGGAGCGGCCGCGCCAGCTCGGCTTCCAGGGCGTCTATCGCCTGCCCCCCGGCGGCGGAAAGCCGCAATTGCTGGTGGACCGCTATTTGTTCGAGCAACCGAACGGGCTCTGCTTCTCACCGGACGAAAAGCTGCTCTACATCAACGATACAGCGCAGCAGTTGATCCGGGTGTTCGAGGTCCAGTCGGACGGCACACTTGCGAGAGGGCGGGTTTTCGCCTCTGCGATCTATTCGCCGAGCGAACCCGGCGTACCGGACGGCATGAAATGCGATGCACAAGGCAATGTCTGGGTCTGCGGACCCGGCGGCGTCTGGGTCTATGCGCCTGATGGCGCGCTGATCGGCAAGGTGCGCGTGCCCGAGCTCGTCGGGAATCTCACCTGGGGCGGTCCGGATTTCCGTACGCTGTTCTTCACCGCGACCCATTCCGTGTACGCGATGGAGACAAAAGTCGGCCCGCGCATCGAACCCTACATGCGGCAGGGGGCCGCGCGAAGCGGCTCTGCCCCTCAGGCTGGCGCCAGCGTTGGCCGCAACGGCACGATGAAGGCCGCCCCCGGCTATACGCTCGATCCGTCGCGCTGCGCGCTCATCATCCAGGACATGCAGAACGATGTGGTGATGGAAGGCGGCGCCTTCGCCTCCTCCGGCTCGCCGATCCATTGCCGGGAACAGAACGCGATTTCCAACGCCTCCCGGCTGGCCACCGCTGCACGCGCGCGCGGCATTCCCGTCATCCATGTCTGGTTCGTGGTCGAAGCCGGCTGTCCCGGTGTGACGATGAATGCGCCGCTGTTCGAGGGCCTTGCGGATGCAAGCGCGATGGTGCGCGGAAGCTGGGGTGCCGCGCCCGTCCCTAGCCTCGAGCCGCAATCGGGAGACCACATTGTCGAGAAGCAGCGCATGAGCGCCTGGGAGGGCACGCGGCTTGAAACCGTGCTGAAAGCGCTGAGGCGCGATATCGTCATCGTTACCGGGGCATGGACCAACATGTCGATCGAGCACACCTCCCGTACCGGCGCGGACAAGGGCTATTACATGGTGGTGCCCGAGGATTGCTGCTCGACGATGAATGCCGAATGGCACACGGCTTCCGTGAACTACGCGCTCCAGAACGTGGCAGTAGTGACGGATAGCGACGCTTTGGTCGGCTCCTGGTCCTGACTTCCCGGCGCCACGAAGGATCAATCCGGCTGTGCAACGGGCCTTCCCGCCAGCGCCTTGAGCACAGAGCAACCGACCACGTCCTCGATTCCGGGCGCATTCCCGATCACGCCGGAATAGATCACGTCACCCCGCTCAAGCTTCGTGACCAGTTGCGGCGCGTCCCGGGCACCATGCACGCCGTCGCCGGAGAACATGCCTACGACAATCGCCGGTCCTTCGATCAATTGCACCGCTTCTTCGAGACTTGGCCGCTCTTCCAGAAAGGCAACGGCGACATCGCGGCAGACCTCGCACCTGGCGATTTCGTTCGCTATTCCCTGGGTCGCCTCGCGGGAGGCTGGATCCCGCCGCGAGCCATGCGCAAGCAGAACGGCCGTCAACGATTTGGTCACGAGCCCGCTTTCCAGTGCCGCCCGATCGATGTGATCGATAACGAGTTCCGGAAGACCGGAGTCGAGGCCGAGTGGAGGAAGCATCTCGATCTCGCGCGTGGCCCCACTTGCTTCATCAATCAGCTGTACGAGGCGATCCCGCGTGAAGTAGCCATTCGACGCAAACAGCGGGTAGACAATGACCTTGCGTGCAGTCACTCCGCCCAGTGCATCCCCAATCGTAGGCACGCCGTTGATAAACCCGACCGCGACCTCGGACACGATCTTACGGGCACGGAGCGCGCGCGCGATCCGCATCACGCTTTCGTTGCTGGCCCCCGGCCGCCTTTCGCCGTGCGCGGCGATCAGGAGCGCCGTTGTCGCAGCCGCGCTCTCACTCAATGGCTGGTTCCATCCGAGAAGTTGATCTTGTTCCAGACATTGTATTTGCCTGACGGCTTCGACATCGGAAGCCGCTTCACTTCCGCAAACTTCGCTGCATCGTAGATCACGAGGGCTCCCTTGTCTTCCCACACCGACACCAGCGCATGCCGGCCATCCTTGTCGAACTCGACATGGGCGGCGATCTTGCCCGGCTCCGGCGTCACGCTGCGCACGATCTCGAGCGTACGCTTGTCGATGATCGAAAGCGTGTCCTTTTTGCCGCCCATCATGCTGTCGGTCCAGGCATAGGGGGAGTTTTCGTGGCTGCGCATGAAGAAGCCCGGCCCCGGTGTGTCGATTGACTTGAGCAGCGACCAGTCCTGCATGTCCAGCACGTTGATCCTGCCAGCTTTCAGCAACGGCGTCGCCATCACGGGCCGGCCGTTCCAGTTCCAGGCGATACCGGAGCCGAGATGCGGCAGGCCGGGCATGTCGAGGCGCTTGATGTCGCGCCCGACCACGAGGCTGACCACCACTGCCCTGCCCTCGCGCGCCGAGCCGATCAGGTTGCGATAGGGCGGATCGAAGAAGAAATCATCCAGCGGCTCCGGCGTCTCGATCCGCCGCAGCGCGAACAGGCCCTGCGACGACGGCAGCGCCTCGACCATACCCTTCTCGTGCGAATGCACGAAGCCGGAATAGACCGGCGGCGCGTTGGGATCGGTGGCGATTTCCCAGATCTCCGGCACGTCCTTGAGCGCGGCGATGAAGCTGTCGCGCGGCCGGGCCTGATACACGGCGGACACGCGCGACGGATTGCCCTTCTTGTCCCGGACGTCGAAGATCTTCTCGACCGACAGGTCTTCGGCCGAGAGCATGACCAACGTGTGCGGCAGATAGTTGGCCACCGCAATGTGCTTTCCGTCGCGGGAGATCGCGATATTGCGCGCATTGATGCCGGCGCGGATCTCGGCCAGCATGGTCAGCGTCCAAAGGTCGTATTTGCTGACCCAGCCATCACGCGACATGAAGAAGACGTAGCGTCCGTCCGGCGAGAATTTTGGACCGCCATGCAGGGCAAAGCGTGTCGGAAATCGCGCCAGCGGTTCAAAACGGTCGCCGTCGAGGATGGTCGCGTGGTGGTCACCCGCCTCCACTACGACGAACAGGTTTTTCGGATCCGCGTCGAAGCGCGGCCGGTCTAGCGCCGGCGCCTGTGCATGGATGATGCGGCTAGCGGAAATTGCGTCCATGCCCCATGCCGGCAGTGCCGGAAGCGGCGTCGCAATGTAGGCGGCGAGGCCTGCAATCTCCTCGTTGCTGAGCGCCCCGGCAAAGCCCGGCATTTGCGTCGCGGCACGGCCGTTCGCGATCGCCGAGATTGCGCGCGCGCCCGTGAGCCGGCCGAGATTTTCAGGCAGCAAGGCCGGTCCGAGCTGGCCGAGCCGGTCGGCGCCGTGACACTGCGCGCAATGGTTGGCGTAAAGCCTCGCGGTATCGGGCTCGGCCGCGGAAGCTGCCGCGCAGACCGCGAGCACAAGCAGCGTGCCGACTGCGCTAGTAAGACATCGGTGCTTCATGGCGGGCTCCGCGATAGGCGCGCGTGCGGATACGCTCCGCCGGCTCGGCAAGGCCGATCTCCGCGTCCGTGAGGTAGCAGCCGGGATCCTCGGCCCAGGGATTGCCGGTCATCCGCAACGCGCGCACACGCGTATTGCCGTTACAGATCGCAAAATGCGCGCAGGCGCCGCAGCGGCCGCCGATCTGCCGCGGCCGCCGCTTCAACCCGGCCATGACAGGATCGGAAACGTCCGACCAGATCTCCGAGAACGGCCGCTTTCTGACATTGCCGAGATTGTAATGCCACCACATCGTGTCCGGATGCACGTTGCCGAGATTGTCGATGTTGGCGACGTTGACGCCGGAGGAATTGCCGCCCCAGCGCATGAGCTTTTCACGCAGGCTCGCCACCGCATGTGGCGCGTTGCGCCCGGCCCATTGCAGCAGATAGATCGCGTCGGCGTCGTTGTTGCCGGTCACGATCTCCATGTCGCTGCCAGCCTGCGCCCAGCGCCAGGCCCGTTCGATCACCACGTCCATCGCGTCGCGGGTCGTCTGCCACGCCGCATCGGTGCCGCGGTTCTTGTTGCCGCGGCCGGCATAGACCAGATGGGAAAGATAGAACTTCGGAAAACCCTCCTGCTCCACCAGGTCGAGCAGTCGCGGCAGCTCGGCGGCGTTGTCCTCGGTCATGGTGAAACGCACGCCGACCTTGATGCCGCGGTCGCGCAGCAGTCGCAGGCCGCCCAGCGCTTCGTCATAGGCGCCGGCTCGGCCACGGAAGCGATCATGCGTGGCGCCGATGCCGTCAAGGGAAATGCCGACATAGTCGTAGCCGATGTCGCGGATGCGGTCGGCAAGACCGGCGTCGATCAGGGTGCCGTTGCTGGAGAGCCCGACATAGAAGCGCATCGCCTTGGCGCGTTCGGATATCTCGAAGATGTCGCGCCGCATCAGCGGCTCGCCGCCGGACAGGATCAGCACCGGCACGCGGAACGCCTTGAGGTCGTCCATCACGCCAAAGACTTCCCCGGTCGTGAGTTCGTTGGGAAAATCGACGTCGCCCGAGATCGAATAGCAGTGCTTGCAGGTCAGGTTGCAGCGGCGGATCAGGTTCCAGATCACCACCGGGCCCGGCGGCTGGCGCACCGGGCCCGACGGCGCCGGCTCGCCGATTTCGCGAAGATAGTGGCTGAGGCGAAACATCCAGAGCTCCTCCGCTCAGGCCGCGATACGCAGGCCGGTCTTCTTCAGGATGCGGGTCGAGAACAGAATGTCGTGGCCGCGCGCGGCAGGACCTATCAGCCCGGCGATCTCGTCGACCTTGACCCTGACCTCGTCGCGCGTTCTCCCGTGCACCATCGCAAACAGATTGTAGGGCCAGAGCGGCAAATGCCGCGGCCGCTCGTAGCAATGGGTGACGAAGTCGAGCGCGCCTACTCTGGCGCCGACCTCGCTGACCGCTTCGTCGGCGATGTCCCACACCGACATGCCGTTGGCAGTCAAGCCGAGTGCGTAATGATTGGGGATGGCTCCGATGCGCCGGATCGCGCCGCGGTCCAGCAAGCCTCGCAGCCGCGCCAGAACGTCCGCCTCGTCGAGCCCGAGTTGCGCGGCCAGTGCGCGGTACGGCTCACGCGTCAGCGGCAGGCCCGCCTGCGTCGCAGCGATCAGTTGCCGATCGATTGCATCCAGCATGTTCAGACCTCGACCCGGAAGCCGACGAAGAATTCGCGCGCTTTCGGCATGGCGTAAACGGAAAGGCCGGTTTCACGCTCGATCTCCGCAATCACCCGCTCAATCCTCCGAGGATCATCAGCCGAGATCACGAACCACATGTTGAGCGCGTGCGCCCGCTCGTAATTGTGGGCGACCTCCGGATGTGCGTTGACCTTGTCGGCGACTTCCTCGAAGCGAGACCCGGGAACCGCAATTGCCGCGAGACAAACGCCGCCACCGATCTGCTCGGCGTTCCAGAGCGGGCCGAAGCGGCTCAATGCGCCGGAACCCGTGAGATCGCGCACGCCCTCGATCAGTTCGTCCTCGGTCAGTCCCAGCGCGCGGCCGGCATCACGGAACGGCCTCGAGGTGAGCGGAAATTCGCCCTGCAGGCCGTTGACGATGGCGCGGGCGGTGGGATCGAGATAGAGCATCAGTTCAGCCCCGCCGGTTGCGAAAATACCGCGCCGCGCTGCTTGAAGCAGCGTTTCGAGAACAGCGCCGTCTGCCGCAGCAGGCCGGTGTCGGCCTCCAGATTGATCTCGTCGATCACGGCATACGCATCCCAGCGCGAACGCGCATGCACCATGCAGAAGATGTTGTAGGGCCAGGCCGGCAGATGCCGCGGTCGCCGGTAGCACAGCGTGACCTTGGGGTGGCGGGCAAAACTCTCGACGACGTCATCGAGACGATCGTCTGGCACATCCCACACCGCCATGGCGTTGGACTTGTAGCCGAGCTTCTCGTGCCGCACCACGCATCCGAAACGGGTGACGATGCCGGACGCCTTCATGTGCTCGAGCCGGTCGATGACTTCGGACTGTTTCATGTCGAGCTTGTCGGCGACCGCCCGATAGGGGCGCTCGATGAGCGGAAGGCCGTCCTCGATCGCGGCGAGGATCTTCCTGTCGCGCGGACTGGGACGGTAGTCGGCGGGACTTCCGACCTCGCGCCGCTGCGGCGGCGCCGCGCCAAGCGAAAAACCGAGGCCGAGGTGATAGGCCTGCAGCATCGGCAGGTCGAGAACATCCAGTCCGGTTTGCCGGCGGATGCGTTCGATGGTCGCGGCAATGGCCTCGGCTTCCGCGCCGGCAATCACGAACCAGAGATTGAGCGCATGTTCGCGCTCGTAATTGTGTGTGGTCAGAGGCTCGCGGCTGACGATTTCGGCCACTTGTTCCAGCCGTTCCTTCGGCACCTGCATGGCGGCCAGGGTGCTGGCGCCGACGGTGTTCGGCCGCACCACGGCGCCGACGCGGGAGATCACGTCGTTCTCCCGCAGCCTGCGGAAGATGCCGATCGTCTCATCCTGATCGAGTGCTGCGAAGCGGCCGACCACCTCGAACGGCTTTTCGACCAAGGGAAAGCCATGCTGCCAGCGATCGATGATCGCGAGTTCGGTCCGGTTCGGTGTCATTGTCCGATCCTCGTTGCGCGAGCGGTGAAAAAAATTCCCGACGGCTTCTGCGCCGGGATTTCCGCCTTCTTGCTGAAGGTTGCGGTGTCGTAGATGTCGACGCGGTCGGCGTCGCGCACCGAGACCCAGACCTCGTTGCCGCGCGGCGTGAACTCCATGTGCAGCACCGCCGGGCCCGGCGCGAAGCGATGAACGAGCTTCAGCGTCTGCACGTCGACGACATCGATGGTGTCGTTCCTCGGATGGGCGAAGTTGACCCAGACCTGGCGGCCGTCCGGCCGCGCCACCGCAAAGACCGGCTGGCCATGGGTTGCCACGCGGCCGCTCTCGGCGAAGCTTCGCGTGTCCACCGAGATCAATTCGTGGCGGCCGACCGCCGGCAACAGCAGCCTGCCGCCGACCGCAGCCCAGCCTTCGAGATGCGGCATCTTGTAAACCGGCAGCGCTTCCTCGCCGCGGCCGTAGCGATCGAGAATGCGCTCGGCTTTCAGCGGCGCCTGCCAGGTATCGACATGCACGACGCCATCCTCGCCGAACAGCCCGGCGAGATAATGCCGGCCATCGGGCGTGACATTGCCGTCATAGGGCAGCTTGCCGACGCCGGTGAGCTTTTCGACGGTGACCGCTTCCGGCGTGGACAGGTTGGCCACCCAGATCTCGCCGGCATCATAGAGCGCAAAGGCAAAGCGACGCCCCGGCAGATCGACCAGGCCGACCGTCTTGGAGGATTTGCCGTTGCTGCCGATGGCCGCGATGCTGGCCACGGGGGCGAGCGTATCGGCTGCGAAGACGCGCACGCCGCCGGGCTCGTAATTCGAAACAGCGATCAGCGTGCCGTCGTCGGAAATCGCGCCGCCGATCGCGTTGCCGGCCTGCACGATTCGCTTCGTGATCGACGCGGTGAGCAGGTCGACCTTGGTGAGCCCGCCGTCCCGGCCGAAGACGTAGGCATAGCGCTGGTCCGGCGAGAACACCGCCGACGCATGCGAGAGGTCGCCGAGGCCCTGGACACGGCCGATCGCCCGTCGCGCCATCGTGTCCACGATCAGAACCGAGCCCGCCGCGCGTTCGATCACGAGCCCAAGGCTGCCGGTGCCGCGCAATTCGCCGGCACCAGCCAACGTGGGCAAGGCGAACAGAAGCGCCAGCAGAATACGCACCACAGGCTTCATGGCATATTCCCCTGCTGCAGCCGCTCGGCGATCCAGCGCGCGTCGCCTTCGCTCAGCAGCGCGCGCCACGGTGGCATCGGCGTGCCCGGCACGCCGTCGAGGATGATGCCGACGAGTTGCTCGCGATCCCAGGCGCCGAGATTTTCCGATGTCAGCGGCTTGCCGAGGCCGCCGCGCAGGGTGAGACCGTGGCAGGAGCCGCAATCCTGACGCACGAGATTGGCGAGCTTGTTCGCGTCAGGTGGGATTTCGTTCGCCATGACCGGCGTTGCGGCTACCATCAGCACGGCGGCCAGGTCAGGCCACGATGGAAACCGCGTCGGCCGTGAAAGCATCGTCATGCCCGCTCCTTTCCAGGGCCAGCCCGGCAACCCGGCCGATGATGAACAGCACGGGGCCGGAGAACGCCGCCTCGCGCGCCGCTTCAGCCAACGCAGCGAGGCGGGTGCATACTTGCCGCTCCTCTGGCGTCGTGCCTTGACACACCGCAAGAACCGGCGTGCTCTTCGGAAGCCCGTGAGCAACGAGTTCGCCGACGATTTCCTCGATGTTGGAAAGACCCATGTAGACCACGAGAGTCGTGTCGGGATCGGCAAGGCTCGCCCAGTCGAGGTCGAGCGGTTCGTTGGCCTTGCGATGGCCGGTGACATAGCGCACACCACTCGCGAGCCCGCGATGGGTCAGCGGGACGCGTGCGGCTGCCGCACATCCCTGCGCCGCCGTGATCCCCGGGATCACCTCATACGGGATTCCCGCAGCCTCGAGCTCGGCCGCCTCCTCGCAGCCGCGGCCGAAGATGAAGGGATCGCCGCCCTTGAGCCGCACCACGTTGCGGCCGGCACGGCCGAGCCGGATCAGGATCTCGTTGATTTCCGCCTGCGGCACCGGATGGAAATTCGCCTGCTTGCCGACATTGATCAGGGCCGTGCCGTCATCGATCGTTTCCAGAATGCGCTCGGATACCAGCCGGTCGTAGACGACGACGTCGGCCGCGGCGATCGCGCGGATCGCCTTCAGCGTGAGCAGTTCGGGATCGCCCGGACCGCTCCCGACCAGATAGACCTTTCCGACGCTCATGCGCGCGCTCCGGCTGGCTTGCTTTTTCCATCGGGGCGGCGCGGTTCGGCGCCACCCCGATGTTTTCATGGCGTCAGTAGACGTCGTTACGCGTGTTGTAGACGTTGAACTTGCCGGTCGGGGTGACGAGGCGCTTGTCCTTGATCACCGTCTTCAACTGCAGCGTCTTGTCATCGACCACGACGATTGCCGATTCCTGGGCCTTGTTGTTCCAGACCGAGAACCAGACCTCCGTGCCGTCCTTGTTGTACTCGCCCTGCACCACGCGACGCGCGCCTTCGGAGATGCCGGACCACTGACCGATCGGCAGCACCTTGAATTCGGGCTTCTCCTTGGCGAGGTCCTTGATCTTGAACACAGCGACTGACGAAGAGATCTCGGCGTCGGTGTTCAGGGGCGTGTCGACATAGAGGTTTTCCGATTTCGGATGGGTCTTGATGAAGAGCGAGCCGCCGCCCTGGCCGTTGACCTTCTGCACGACCTTCCAGGCATTCTGCTTGTTCTTCTCGGGATCCGTACCGATGAAGGAGACCGTCTCGTCGCCGAGATGGCTGGTAGCCCAGACCGGCCCGAACTTCGGATGGGTGAAGTTGGCGCCGCGGCCGGGATGCGGGGTCTGTCCGCCGGACTCGACCACGCTGACCAGCTTGTTGTCCTTGGTATCGACGATCGCCACCTTGTGTCGTGCGTTCGCCGCAACCAGGAAATAGCGCCCGGTCTTGTCGAAGCCGCCGTCATGCAGGAAGCGCTCGGCCTCGATCGCCGTCACCTTCAGGTTCTTGAGATCCTGATAGTTGACCAGCAGGATCTGGCCGGTCTCCTTGACGTTGACGACGAACTCCGGATTGTAGTGTGAGGCCACGATCGCGGCGACGCGCGGCTCCGGGTGGAATTCCTGGGTGTCGTAGGTCATGCCGCGGGTCGACACCACCTTGAACGGCTCGAGCGTCGCGCCATCCATCAGCACAAACTGCGGCGGCCAGTAAGCGCCGGCGATGGCGAACTTGTCCTCGTAGCCCTTGAACTTCGAGGTTTCGACGGAGCGCGCCTCGGTGCCGATCTTGAGTTCGGCGACCGTTTGCGGCGGATCCATCCAGAGATCGACCAGGTTAAGCTTGGAATCGCGACCGACGGTGTAGAGATAACGGCCCGATGCCGACATGCGCGAAATGTGTACGGCGTAGCCGGTCTTGAGGATGAGCTCGATCTTCTTGGTGCTGCCGTCGATCAGCGCGACCTCGCCGGCGTCGCGCAGCGTCACCGCGAACAGGTTGTCGATGTCGAGCTTGTTCATCTTCCTGGTCGGCCGTTGCGCGACCGGAACGATGACTTTCCAGCTCTCCTTCATCTCCTTCAGGCCGAATTCCGGCGGCTGCGCCGGCTCGTTCAGAAGGTAGCGCGCCATCAACTCGACCTCGGCCTGCTGCATGTCGCCCGAGGTCCCCCAGTTCGGCATGCCGCCCGGCGAACCATAGGTGATGAAGTCGCGCAGATATTCGAAGCCGAGCTTCTTGGTGAGGTCGGGCGTCAGCGCTTTGCCTGTCGCGCCCTTGCGCAGCACGCCATGGCAGCCGGCGCAGCGTTCGAAGTAGATGCGGTTGGCCTTGTCGAATTCGGACTTAGTGAGTTGAGGCTCGCCCGGCTTGGCGCCCGGCTGCTCGGTCGCCTTCTCGCCGAGCACATCGAGGCTCGGCTGGTACTGGCCGCCAGGCGAGGTCTTGTGCTGCTGAACATCGGCAGGCTTCGGCGTGGCGGGCTGCTGCGCCAATCCGGCCGAGGAGCCGAGGCTGAGAATACCCGCGGCCGCGATCCCGCCGAGGGCCACGAGTTTAAAAGCGCGATGTCGCATCACATACCTCCAGCATGAGAATCCCATGCTTGCTTATGCCGATGCGAAGGTCTTCGTGCCTTGACTGCGGTTAAGCGACGATATTGACCTAGATCAACGCGGTGTTGTCGGGAATCTGCCTGATCGGCTCCATGCGAAATATTGCCGCGATTGGATTGTCTGCACTACGCGGCGTGCTGTGCACGTTCGTTAACGTTTTCCTTTCCGCAAGTGCAGCCGATTGCGCCGATCTGTCGGTCGCTTCCAGCTTCTTCCGTTCCGTCACAACGATCGAGCAACCACAAGGCACCCCGCCGGCTGCAGCCGTTCGCAGCGCGGATGGAAAGCTGCTCGGCTATGCGTTCTCGACACATGAAGTATCGGGGTCGGTTGGCTATGCCGGCCGCCCCCTCGACATCGTCGCCGCCGTCACGACGGAAGGAATCATCGCCGGCGCGCAGATCGTGACGCATGAAGAGCCGATACTCGTCATCGGCATTCCAAAGGATGCGCTCGCCGCTTACGTCAGGAATTTTGCAGGCTTCGATACGAGAGCAGGCGCTGCGCTGAAGCCGGCGGATGATCTCGCGCGCGTGCCCCATGCGGTGGCCGGCGCAACCATCACGTCGACCGTGATCCGCGATGCCATCCTGCGCTCGGCGCGCGCCGTGTTGCGCAGCCGTGGTTCGGCCGCCGATACTGCCGTGCGGCTCGATCGCGAGACCCTGCGGCGAAGCTCGTGGCACGCACTGCTTGGCGAAGGTGCCGTGCAGCGGAAGCTGGTCACGCGCGGCGAAGCGGCGAAAATGCTGGGGACGCAGGACAGCGAGCCCGACAAGCCCTTCATAGATCTGTGGCTGGCGCTCGCGACCCCGCCGCCGATCGGCGAGAGCCTGCTCGGACAGCGGACTTACGAAAGCGAGCTCGCCCGGATCGGCCCCGACGACGATTTGATCCTGATCGGTGCCTCCGGGCTCTACTCCTTCAAAGGCACGGAGTGGCGGCAGTCCGGCACGTTCGGCCGCATCGAACTCATCCAGGCTGGCAAGACGTTTCGCCTGACAGCGGCCGACCACACCCAGGTCGAAGCGCTGCGTGCGGCGGGGGCGCCGGAGTTGCGCGAGATCGCGGTGTTTCGCATCGCCAGGACGAGCGGCTTCGATTCCACCAAGCCGTTCAGGCTCGATCTCGACCTCGGTACGCCATCGGCTGGTGGCGGTCCGGCCGTCGTCTCGCTCGAATACCGCGTGCCGGAGCGATACCTGATCGCCCCGCCCCCGCCCGCCGCGAGCCCACCGTCAGGCAAGACGCTGCTGCAGCCGGCAACGAACCAGGCCGTTTGGCAGGATATCTGGTGGACGCGCCGTTTCGAGATCGCGGTGCTTGGCGTCATGCTCGTGGTGCTGGCAGGCATTCTGGTCTTCCAGGACACCGTCACCGCGCATGGCAAGTTCTACTACCGCCTGCGCACCGGCTATCTGCTGCTGACGCTGGTCTTTCTCGGCCTGATCGCGAATGCGCAATTGTCCGTGGTCAACGTCCTCACTTTCATTCACGCCCTGTTGTCCGGCTTTCGCTGGGAACTGTTCCTGCTCGACCCCCTGGTATTCGTGCTCTGGAGCTTTGTCGCGGTCAGCATGCTGTTTTGGGGGCGCGGCGTGTTCTGCGGCTGGCTGTGCCCGTTCGGCACCCTGCAGGAGCTGACCAACCAGCTGGCGCGGCGGCTCGGCATCAAGCAGATCGAGATCCCGTTCGGGTTGCATGAGCGGCTCTGGATGATCAAGTATGTCGCCTTTGTCGGCATTCTCGCGGTCTCGCTGCGCTCGATCCTCGCGGCATTCCAACTCGCCGAGATCGAGCCGTTCAAGACGGCGATCACGATGAAGTTCATGCGGGAATGGCCGTTCGTGGTCTATGCCGGCCTGCTGCTGCTGGCCGGCCTGTTCGTCGAGCGCTTCTATTGCCGCTATCTCTGTCCCCTCGGCGCGGCGCTGGCGATCCCGGCGCGGATGCGGATGTTCGAATGGCTCAAGCGCTACCGCGAATGCGGCTCGGAATGCCACGTCTGCGCGCGGCGTTGCACGGTGCAAGCGATCCATCCGCTCGGCCAGATCAATCCCAACGAGTGCATCTACTGCCTGAAGTGCCAGGCGAACTATTTCGACCATGACATCTGCCTGCATCTGAAGAAGCGCGCGCAGCGACGGCAGCCGATGCCGGCGCCGGCTGCCTCCGGCGAAACGGGAGCGCGGCCATGACCAGTTCGCCTGAAAAGCCGACGCGACGGCGGGCAATCACCATTCTTGCCGCCGCTGCGGCCGGCGCGCTCATCGGAGGTCCCGTCCGCTCTTCAACCGACTACAGATGGACCGGCGTGGCGATGGGCGCCGATGCCACGATCCTGTTCAACGGCATCGACCGCGACACGGCGAGAGCGGCCATCGAGCTGGTCGAGGCCGAGATCGACCGGCTCGAAGGCGCGTTGAGCCTGTTCCGCCCGGATTCCGAACTGTGCCGGCTCAACCGCGATCGCTACCTGCAATCGCCCGGCGCCGATCTCAGGCGCGGCCTGACGCTCGCAATCGACATGGCGGCGGCGAGTGGAGGATTGTTCGACCCGACCGTGCAGGCATTGTGGGAGGCCCATGTCGACTGGTTCACAGCCGCGCCCGATGCCGGAACGCTGCCGGAAGAACTGATCGCCCGGGCAAGGACGGCCGTCGACTGGCGCGGGGTGCGGATCGAGACAGGCGCGATCAGTCTCGGCCAAGGCCAGCGCGTGACCCTCAATGGTCTCGGCCAGGGCTACGTCACCGACCGTATTACCGAACTGCTTGCAGGCCGCGGCCTGAAGCACGTCCTCGTGGACCTCGGCGAACAGCGCGCCATGGAACCAAGGCTCGACGGAAACGCCTGGCAGATCGCGCGCGCAGGCCAGGCGCCGATCGCGCTACGGCACGGCGCACTGGCTACTTCCGAAGGCGCGGGCTGCGTGCTCGGCGCCGGTGGTGCCGCGCACCATCTGTTCGATCCACGCAGCGGCCGCAGCGCCTCCCACTGGAAGGCGTTGACGGTCCACCATCGCTCGGCGGCCGTCGCGGACGCACTGTCAACGGCCTTCTACATCGCCTCCGCGGACGAGATCGCAAGCCTGCTGCCGCGCTTTCCCGGCACCGTCGTGTGGGCGCGCGATCACGCCGACATCGACCGGCGCTGGATCGCAGCCCCGGCCGATGACCCGACGCGGCAGGCCGTCTCAGCTACTTGATCTTGCCCTCGGCGTCGTACTGCTTGAGATAGGCCCAGAGCGCCTTCGCCTCGGTCTCATTCTTGATGCCGGCGAACACCATCTTGGTGTTCGGAATCTTGGCCTTCGGATCCTTGATATAGTCGAGGAAGCTCGCTTCGCTCCAGGTGATGCCGGACGCCTTGTTGGCATCGGAATAGTTATAGCCCGCGATGGTGCCCGACTTGCGGCCATCGAGCCCGTTGAGCACCGGGCCAACCTTGTTCTTGGCGGTCGGACCGACATCGTGGCACGCCACGCATTTCTTATACGAAGTGGCACCTGCCGCCAGATCCTGCGCGACGGCCGCGCCAATGCCGGCGACCGAGATCAGTGCTGCAACCAGTAACTTCCTCATCTTCATCTCCCTTGTTGAAGGTCCTGCAAACCTGCCGTTCAGTGGTGCCCCAGCGCGCGATGCAGGCGGGCGTCGTGGCTTTCGAAATGCCGCGAGAACCATGCGTCGAGCCGCTGCGCCAGCTGCCGCTCCTCAAAGATATCGTTGACCTCGTAGTCCTCCATAATGTCCCGGATCTCGTCGAGCAGACGCTCGTGGTCACCCTTGTGCTGGCGGAGCTGGTCATAGCCCTTCTCGCGCATGAAACGCTCCTCCAGCGCGAAGTGCGCCGAGATCGCCTTGTAGAGATCGCCGAAGAAGCCGAGCACGGCCACCTTGGAGCCCTGCGCCTTCGCTTGTTCGTGCAGCCGGTTGATCAGCTCGACGAGTTCGCGGTGCTCGTGGTCGACCGCCTCGATGCCGACGCTGTAACGCTTCTCCCAATGCAGCAGGCCCATGATGTCCTCCTCAGCGAAAGATGAAGCTGCCGCTTTCCGGCCGATAATCGATCACCAGCATCTGGCCCGGCGCGAGTTCCACGCTGTCGCGGCGCTCGCGGTCAAAGCCTTCGGATCGTGACGTGTCGCGCATGCGCACGGCGAGTTCATGACTGCCCGCCGGCAGGACGAAGCGCTGATAGACCCGCGATGGCCCGTCGCCGGCGATTCCCGTCGGCGGCAGGCTAGCCCGGTAGACGCTGCGGCCATCCACATCGAGTTCGACATGGATCGGACGCCGGCCGCGCGGGCAATCCTGCACCCTTCGCATGTTGGGCGGCAGTTTTGCGATCTCCTCCGGCGTGAGGCGGCGGCACTCACCCTTGCGGTCGGCGCCATGCACGAAGGTCAGCATCACGACACCCGTGCCGTCCGGGATCTGGGCGTAGGTCGGCCAGTCCGACAGCGCTGCGACGCCTGCGAACAGCGCCGCGATGACGATGAATTGTCCCACCAGCCGCAACCCAGTCACGTCATACCCCTTTCCGTCTCCGGGACTTTTGGTGAAGCCACCGGCGAACTGGCCGGAAGCGGTGAACGCAGGCGCTTGGGCGGCATCGCCGCGATGCGCGCTGCGAAATCGGCGATCTCCGCCTCGGCTCTGGTTGCGGCAAGCGGAGACGCCCACACCGTCGCGATCCGATCCCGCGGCACGCGCGCCCGCAAGTAAGGGTCGCGCTCGGCGGCAAAGCGCTGCTCGGTCCACTGGATACCGAGGCGGTTATAGCAGGCGCTCTCGGCACAGCCGGCGACCACCACCCCGTCCGCGAGGTCGCGGCTGAGGATGAAGTCGATCAGCGACGGCGGCGCCATCGCCACGCAGGGCATCACCACGGTGTCGCCGATCCGTCCGGCCGCGGCGCCATGCTCGCAGGCCAGCACCAGCACGCGCCCGGCACCGCTCAGCCCGCTCGCCGCGTCCATGACCCGCTCGCGCAGTTCCCGCAGCGAATATTCAGGCAGATCGATTCCCGTCTTCAGTTCCTCCGAACGGCGGAACGGCGTCGAAGACGGGCACGAACCGACGCAGATGCCGCAGGATACGCAGAGCGACGGATTGACCTCGGCCTGGGTCGGGAACGGCAGCTTGTCCGTGCGCGGCACCATCTTGATCGCCTCATAAGGGCAATCCTCCGCGCAGCGGGCGCAGCCGTTGCAGTGGTCGAGATCGATCCCGGCCGCCTTCGCCCTTCGCAGCGGCGGCAGCCACGGCATCAGCGCGATCATCAGCGAGAACGCCCCAAGGAACGCCCACACCGCGCCATCGCCCCACAGCTTCGTCAGCGGATAGAGCGGCAAATAGAACCAGTCGAGGCCGATATCGTTCGGCACCTTTGCAAGGTCAGCGGGGCCTTGCGACAGCGCCGGCTTCCAGATCGACACCGCGAGCAGCGCCACCAGCGACATCAGCGCCAGCGTACGCGGCGGGTTCACCTTCGGCCGCGAGATGCGCAGGATATGCACCCACATGATGAACAGCAGGAACAGCGGCACGGCGACGTGCATGAAGACCATCAGCGAGAAGAAGCGGCTGGTCAGCGTGCCCGTGGCGATGAAGTTGCGCGCGATCGGCTCGCCGAATATCGGCAGCCAGTCCAGAAGCTCCGACGACACCACCGCCACGAACTGGGCAAGCTTGTCCCAGACCAGCCAGTAACCGGTGATCCCGGATGCATAGAGCAGCCAGATGATCGGCAGACCGGTGAACCAGGAGAACCAGCGGACCCCGCGGTAATGATCGAGCGAGAATTCGCGCAACATATGCACCGCCACCATCACTACCATCAGATCGGAAGCATAGCGGTGAAAACTGCGCATCACGCCGGCATGGAACCATTGATCGCGCGAGATGTACTCGACCGACAAGAAAGCGCGCTCGATGCCGGTATCGAAGAAGATGAAGAGATAGATGCCGCTGACGGCGACGATCCAGAAGAAGAAGAATCCGAGCGCACCGAGCTGCGCCAGCGGATTGAGCGACGGACCGAACAGGCGATCGAGCGGCCGCTCGACCAGTTCGAATCCGGCTCTGAGCGTTTTGCGGATGGCGTTCACGTCAGCTTCCGTCGGCTAGAGCCTCGTTCCGATTGAATCGGAACGAGGCTCTAGATTCTCTTTTTGACGCGTTTTCTTTACGCGAACCGGTTTCCACTTCGCTGGAAAACGCTCCGGACTTTGTTTGCGTGCCCCTGCCCGCAGCCATTCCCGCAGCAGCAGCCCGCCTATCACCAGCAGCGAAAAGGCCGCCAGGACGCTGCCGAACACCAGCCCGTAGTCGATGCGATAGCGTCCGGCACCCGGATCGTAGGCGGTGCAGATGAACTTGATGCGGTCGACGATGCCAGTGAAGGAAAACGGCGTGCTGGTGCCGTACACGACGTCCTTCATCGGCTCCATGAACATGCGCAGCGGAAAGGCCTCGCCATAGACTTGGCGATAGACCTTGCCGTCGCTGTCGAGGATCGTTGTCTGCGTCGGATGATCGAAGCCGCCGGCAACCTCGCGGTAGCTGAAGCCGAGATCGTTGAGCAGCGCGGCGATGGTGGTTGCGTCTCCGCTGGCGACCCGCCAGTTCGCCAGGTTTATTCCCTGTCGCGAAGCAAACTGCGCCATCCTTGGCACGGTGTCGTTGCGCGCATCGAAGCCGACGGTCAGCACGGCAAAGCGATCGAGGCCGAACACGCGACCGGCCTCGGTCACCGCATCGATGGTGTGTTGCGTGGTCGGCGGGCAGACCGAGCTGCAGGACGAATAGACAAGGCTGACGACCAGCGGCTTGCCGCGGTAATCCGCCAGCGAAATCGGCGTACCCTTGCTGTCAGTCAGCGCATGGTTGCCTACCGTGCGGCCGAGCGCCGCTGTCGATTTGGCGATGACGGCAGCCGGATCGAGCGCAGGTGCGGCCGGCGCAGGGGCAGCCCAAAGGCCAACGAGCGCGGACGCTGCACATGCCGCGCGAAGGCCTTTCATGACAGAAGTCCTGCCGCGCTCGACAGCAGCGCTCCCGCGATCAGCAGGGCCAGTTGCAGCAGCGAGGCAAAGAAGTTCGTCATCGCATTCGCTTTCGACGGATCGCGGTGGAGCATGACGCTCTTCCAGACGAAGTAGCCGCCGCCAATCGACGCGCAGAGGCCGTACAGCATCCCTGCCCCGTACCAGACCGGCACCAGCGAGGTGGCGGCCAACGCTACCGCATGGACCAATACGGCCAGCGTCCATGCATAGGCCGGAGCCACCACCGGCAGCATCGGGATGTTCGCGCGCGCATAGTCGTCGCCCTTGGCAGCAGCGAGGCTCCAGAAATGCGGCGGCGTCCACAGGAACAGCACGACCGCAAGCACCGTGGGCACGACCTGCGGCGAGGGATCGACAGCAGCCGCCCCCGCCAGCACGGCGAAGCTGCCGGCAAGGCCGCCGACCACGATGTTCCAGGTGCTGCGGCGCTTGAGCCAGACCGTATAGACGATGCCGTAAGTAAAGGCGCCGAGGAACACATAGCCCGCCGCAACATGCCCGGCCGTCACCGCGGCGAGCGCAAGCGAGATGGCCAGCAGCGCGAGAAAGCCGGCGAGCCACCACGGGCTCGGCTTGAACGCGCCGCTCGCAAACGGGCGGTTGCGGGTACGCCGCATCAGCCTGTCGACGTCGCGCTCGTAGTAATGGTTGAAGGCGCCGGCCGCGCCGGACGCTCCGAGCACGGCAAGCGCGAGCCCGGCGATCTGCCACCACGCCAGCTGCGGGCCGCTTGCTGCCGCCACCCCGGCCAGCGCGCTGGCCGCAATTGCGACGCCGATCCTGAGCTTCAGGAGCGAGATCGTCATTGAGGCTACAGCGCGCATGGTATCTCTCCTCCCCGGGAACGACGGTCGATCAACGGAACAGCCAGAGTTCGGACAGATATTTCCAGTTGATGAAGTAGTAGAGGACGAAACAGACGAAGAAGATCGCCACCAGGATGATCGTGCCCGGCAGCTTCGGCGCCCTCTCGCTACCGTAATGCGAGGCCACCGCGCCTCCGCCGGAGAACAGCGGGAACGTAAGCTTGTGGCCGCTCGTGATCTTCTTGCCGAACAGCGCGGTGCCGACGACGACCAGCACGAAGATGATGCCGCCGATCGCCGCGATGATGGCGAAGATACCGTTCAGCCCCATCATCAGGAACGCGCCGGCGGAGTGCGCAAACCCGACGCTGGCGTCACTGAAGGTCATGTCCCAGTGCCGCCGCGCCACGCCGAGGGTGCCCGCCCCCATCATGAACAACGAGATGCCGGCGGCACCGATGCCGAACAGATAGGGCTGGATCTTGGCGAGTTGCGGCCAGACGATCTCGCGCTGGAAGATCAGCGGCAGCACCAGATAAGTGCCGCCCATGAAGGCCAGCGTCGTTCCGGCGACGACCGTGCCGTGGAAGTGGCCGGGCACGTAGATGGTGTTGTGCATGAGCACGTTGAGTTGCTCGGTCCCCAGCACCACGCCGGAGATGCCGCCGATGAAGCCGAAGAACACCAGCGACAGGAACATTGCCGCGAACGACGGATGACCCCATGGCGCCTTGCGCAACCACTCGAACATGCCGCGGTTGAAGCCGTTGCGCCGCTGCGCCGCCTCGATGGCGCCGGGCACGGTGAGGCCGTGCACCATCGATCCCATCACCGCGAGGTACATCATGTAGCTGGTGTTGACGATCTTCCAGCTTGCATCCATGCCGGGCTCGGCGAGCAGATGGTGCGCCGACGCCAGTTGCAGGAACAGGATGTACATGAAGAACGCCATGCGGCTGACCTTCTCGCTCAGCGGCTTGGCGCCGACGAGAAGCGCCGCGGTCAGGTACCAGAGCGAGACATGCGCCGAGACGTTGATCTGCTGCGAGGAATGCCCCATCGCCCACCACACCACCTTGTACATCAGGGGATCGATGTCGGAGATCAGGCCGAGCGACCACAGCCAGGTCGGGATCAGGATGATCGCACCGGAAGCGATGGTGAAGACGGCGATGATGGCAGCGGTGAGCGCGCCAAACGTCACGAGCGGGATCGACCCTTCATAGGTGCCTTCTTCCTTGGCAATCACCAGCGTCGCAAAGAACAGTGCGCAGCCGATCAGCGCGCCGACGGCAAACAGGATGATGCCGAGGTAGAAATGCGGCTTGGCCATCATCGGCGGATAGGAGGTGAACATCACACTCGAATCGCCCTGCATCACTGCCACATTGGTGGCGATCGCGCCGACGATCATGAGAACGAAGCCGAGCCAGCCGAGTTTCGGCGCCGCCAGCCGCGAATTCAGCAGCACTGCCGATGCGAAATAGAGAATCGCAATCTCGAAGAAGATGATCCAGAACAGCAGCACGTTGGCGCCATGGCCGGTGAGGATCAGATAGAACCAGTCGGCCGGAAGTAAATGCACCGCCGGCCATCGCGTGAGCGCCACCAGCAGGCCCATCAGGCCGCCGATCGCCAGGAACACCACGGCCGCTACCGCGTTCGCGATGATCAGCTTCTGGGCGGCGACGTCGACCTTGAGGCCGGTGTATTGGCAGGTGCGGAATTCGCCCTTGGCGGAAACGGCGCCAATCACGGTTTCTGCGGTCATGCTTATCTCCCATCCGCCAGGCGCTGTTCCGCCTCGGCCTTCTTTGGCTCGGTCACATAAATCTTGCCGGTCATGGTGTGATGGCCGATGCCGCAAAATTCGTTGCAAACGATGCCGAACTCGCCGCTCTCCGTCGGCGTCAGTGAAATCACGTGCTCGATTCCGGGATGGACCTGGATGTTGATGTTGGTCGGTTGCAGCGAGAAGCCGTGCTGCCAGTCGATCGAGGAGAGATGGATGCGATAGCTCTGCCCCTTCTCCAGTTCGAGGATCGGCCACCACTGCCACAGCCGTCCGAGCAGATAGACGTCGCTACCCGGCTTCGGCTTCGCGACCGGAATGCCGGCCTCCTCGCGCACCTGATTCGCCTTGGCGAAGTCGTCAACCTTGGCCTCGTAGGCCGATGGCGTGATCCGGTAGGCTTCCTTGCTGAGGTTCTGTTCCCCGATGAAATGCCAGGCGATCATGAACACGAACATGAACAGCCCCCACAGGAAGGCGATCACGATCCAGATCAGCTCGACCCGTTCGATAGGCTCATTCCACCAGATCCGTCTTTCGGGCGGTGTGACAGCCATTTCGATTCCCCTTCACAGATTGCGTTATCGGTTGCGTGCGACGGTTCTCATTTCGCGAGCGGGATCGAGGCGACTTCCATGATGCCCCAGATCAGATAAAGGACGGTCGGCAAGGTCACGCCGAGGAACAGCAGCAGGAACGGGTTATCGAGCACCCTCTGCATGGCGGGCACACGTTCAGCGGCACCCTGGCGCGGCGCATTCACTTCGGTGGGCGGCATCGGCGATCTCCCGGCTTTGACAGGCTGCCGTAAACTAGGACGAGCACGCTGGAGGTTTCCTTGACCGCGGTTAAGGATGCGCCGCCTCTAACTGAAATAATGGCGGCATGAAAAATCCTGTGGTGCTCATGAATGATGGCGGCCGGCGCGCGTGGCTTTGCCTGGGGCTGTTTGCGGCAATGACGGCGATCGTAGCAGCGCTGCTGCTTGCGCATGCTCCGCCATCGGCCCGCGCCGCCGATCTCAAACTGATCTACGTTGGAGCCGAGGACTGCGCTCCATGCCGCGACTGGCAGAGCAATGATGGCGCGGCGTTCAGGCGATCGGCCGAATTCGCGCGAATCACCTACATCGAGGTGAAAGCACCGCGCCTGCACGATGTCCTCAAGGACGAAACCTGGCCGGAAGAGATCCGCGGCCTCAAGACCCGCCTGAAGAAGAGCGATGGCGTGCCGCTATGGCTCGTCGTGTCAAACGACGAGGTCGTGGAGCAACGCTTCGGCGCTGCCTCCTGGCGCGCGAACATCCTGCCGGCGATTCAGTCCGCGCTGCGATAGCCGCTATCGATCGGCGGCGACCAGCGAGGCCGCGTCCGCGGAAGCTGGCTTGCGGTTGCCGACGTTGAAAGCGAAGCCACGTGGCCGGATGCGGTCGCTCGCCACGAGGCTGCGCAACGTCGAAATGTCGTTCACGACGACATCCGAGACGCGCACATCGACGCCGACCGACCTGAGCTTGGCGAACACCCTGGATAGCGATTCGGGCTTCAGACCGAGCTGGCCCGCAATCAGGGATTTGTCATAGGGCAAGGCAATCCTGCACGGCCCCTCGACGGAAGACGCCAGCGAAATCAGGAAATCGGCAACCCTTTGCATTCCGCTCTGTGCGGTGAGTTGCTCGATCCGGCTCACCATCAGATGCAGATGGCAGGACGCCGAGGCAATCATGGCAAGCGCTACTTCCGGCATCTTGCGAACGCAGTCGATGACGTGATCGGCCGGGATCATGATCATGCGCGTGCGCGTCACCGCGCTCGCCATCGCCGGATAATGACCTGACGTGAAGGTCACGGCCTCGGCAAAACTCTGGCCGGCGCCAAAGACATTCAAAACTGCCTCATCGCCGGCGGGGGTGATGCGATAGAGCTTGATCCAGCCTTCGACGATGATGAAGAACGAACTCGCCGGCTCCCCCTGTCGGAACAGCGTGCTCCCCGGGCGAAGATTGATGACCCTCGCCTGTGCGAGCAGGACATCGAGCACCTCCGGCTTCAGTCCGGAGAAGACCGGGATTTGCGATGCGACGGCCAGATCGGCGGAGCTCGGCACGGTCATGTGTCCCTCGAAGGTTTCCTCTGGGAAAGCCGTTTCGACTTCAACATCGTCGCGCCACTGCCTTGGCAGCAGCGTGCGCAGCGCTCGAACTGACGGCTTCTCCAATGCACTGGGCACGTCGTGCAGCCTGATTGAGAGCTGCACTGGCGGTTGCCGGCTTCGATGGCGGCGCGTGCCCAACAATGAAGCATCCATCCGCCGGGAAGAACTTTGAGCCAACGCAAACTTGGCGGAAGTTTCTGTAGCCCCGGGATTGAGCGCGCGTCCATCTGTTGCGAATCAGTCGCATCATCGTTGCGCCCCTGCTCATACCGGTCTGGTTCCAAATACGATCGGGACCAGCCCGGACATCCGCCGTTGCGAGCATGCGCGAATTCGCCGAACTTCGGATCGATAGGGGAAATGATTCGTGCTCGCTGACACCGCCGAAAGTTATCTGGATGGTCTGAATTCGGAACAGCGCAAGGCTGTCGAGCACGGTATCGGCTCAGGCGGAACCATCGGTCCGCCCCTTCTCGTGATTGCCGGCGCAGGATCGGGAAAGACCAACACGCTCGCACACCGGGTGGCGCATCTGATCATCAGGGGCGCCGACCCGCGGCGCATGCTCCTGATGACCTTTTCGCGCCGCGCCGCCTCCGAGATGGCACAGCGCGTGGAGCGCATTGCGCGCCGTGTGATGGGCGACAAGGCCGGCATCATGACCGATGCGCTGACCTGGGCCGGCACCTTTCACGGCATCGGAGCCCGGCTGCTGCGGGAATACGCCGAACGCATCGGCTTCGATCCAAGCTTCACCATTCACGACCGAGAAGATTCTGCGGACCTGTTGAACCTGGTTCGCCATGAGCTCGGTTATTCGAAGACCGAAAGCCGCTTTCCGGCAAAGGGCACCTGCCTGTCGATTTACTCGCGTTGCGTGAATGCGGAAGCGCCGATCGAGACGGTGCTCGGACAGCATTATCCCTGGTGTTCGGGCTGGGCCAGTGAACTCAGGCAATTGTTTGCCGGTTACGTCGAGGCCAAGCAGAAGCAGAACGTGCTCGATTACGACGATCTGTTGCTGTGGTGGGCGCAGATGATGTCCGAGCCTTCGATCGCAGAGGAAATCGGCGGGCGCTTCGATCACGTCATGGTTGACGAGTACCAGGATACAAACCGGCTGCAGGCGACGATCCTGCTGGCACTCAAGCCGGATGGCCGTGGGCTCACCGTGGTCGGCGACGATGCCCAGTCGATCTATTCGTTTCGCGCCGCCACCGTCAGGAATATCCTGGATTTCCCGGATCATTTCAGCCCAAAGGCCGAGATCGTCACGCTCGACCGCAACTACCGCTCGACCCAGCCCGTGCTGGCGGCCGCGAACGGCGTCATCGGACTTGCGAGAGAACGGTTCACCAAGAACCTGTGGACCGAGCGCAGTTCGGCGCAGCTGCCGCGCCTGGTTACCGTGCGCGATGAAGCCGACCAGGCGCGCTATATCGTCGAACGCGTGCTCTCGAACCGCGAAGAAGGATTTCGCCTCAAGGAGCAGGCCGTGCTGTTCCGGACGTCGTCGCACAGCGGGCCGCTGGAAGTCGAACTCACACGGCGCAACATTCCATTCGTCAAGTTCGGCGGCCTGAAATTCCTGGACGCCGCGCATGTCAAGGATGTGCTCGCGCTACTGAAATTCGTCGAGAACCCCCGGGATCGGGTTGCTGGATTTCGCGTACTTCACCTGCTGCCGGGCATTGGACCTGCATCGGCCCAGCGCATTCTCGATGCAACCGCCGCTTCGGCCGATCCTCTATCGGCGCTCGCAGCGTTGCCCGCGCCGCCCCGGGCCGGCCAGGACTGGGTTTCTTTTGCCGAGACGCTGGCAAATCTGCGCTATACCGAGTGGCCTTCCGACATCGAGCGCGCTCGTCTTTGGTACACCCCGCATCTGGAACGGATCCACGAGGATGGCGAGGTGCGGCTGGCCGATCTGCTGCAGCTCGAGCAGATCGCGGCGGGCTATCCTTCCCGGGAGCGCTTTTTGACCGAGCTGACGCTCGATCCGCCGGATGCGACGAGCGATCGTTCCGGACCGCCATTACGCGACGAGGACTATCTCATCCTGTCGACCATTCATTCGGCCAAGGGTCAGGAATGGAAGGCGGTATTTGCCTTGAACGTCGTCGACGGCTGCATGCCGTCCGATCTGGGCGCCGGCACGACGGCCGAACTCGAGGAAGAACGGCGCCTCCTCTACGTCGCCATGACGCGCGCAAAGGACGATCTGCATTTGATCGTACCGCAGAGATTCTTCGTGCACGGGCAGCAGGCGCGCGGCGACAGACACGTTTATGCATCTCGAACCCGCTTCATTCCGGATCCCCTGCTGAAGCTGTTCGAGCGCCAGACGTGGCCAGTGGCCACGGGGACCGCGCGCCCCGAGAGAGCCGGTCAGACTCCGAACATCGATATCCGGGAGCGGATGCGCGGAATGTGGCGCTAGCGAAGGCTCGCATTGTGGTCGGATATTGGGCCTGACTCATGCCGCAGTGCAGCTCAGTCGCCCTGGCAAGCCCCGCAACAACGCTTGCGGCCTCAAGTCCGTCGCCTCGGCGGGTTCAAATTCCGAAAAGCCAAACCGCAACGATCGTTCCGAGAACGGCGAGGCCGGAGATTGCCCAGCCCGTGGCATAGACCCCACCATCCGTCTCGGGTCTATCGACCATCGTGTCGTGCCAGTGGGTCATGACAGCCTCCGTGAGATTGCCCGTGTAGATAGGTCGCCGCCAACGGTGCAAGGTTCAAATCGCTGGGCCTCGCCGGGGACGGCAGGATAATTAATGGGGCAGCAGTGCTGTCCAAGCGGTCCGCGCGCCGAGTGGTCGGCGGCAAACCTCCCTGGCGGCGGCGCGAACGTGTCGTTCTTCGGGGTCTACCAGAAGCGGCCCCGGCGATGAAACGCTCAAAACCCCTTGATCAAGCCGGCGTCGATCAAAAGCCGGTTTAGCCGTCTGGCCTGGCTGCCTGCTTCGCAACTGTAAAAGAGGCCCTCGCACCTTTGCAGCATTGACTTCTGCACCGCAAAGCTCGCATCGAGCGGAACGCCGGACGCCTCCAGCGCGACCAGCGGCAAATACGCAGCGTCGAGCCGGTCGAGCGCCGACGTCACGTCCGCTGGCACGAAGTTCACCGCATCGATCGCATAATAGGTCGTCAGGTAGCGTTGATCCGACGCTTCCGCCCGCTTCGCCAGTTCTTCCGCGCTGAGCGATGAATCGATCAGGCCCGCGCCGAACTGGGGCTGATGATCGCCGTAGCGGATGATGAGGAAGGACTCTCCCGGAAACTCCTTAGCCAGCCTTTCTGTCAGTTTGCGATATTCCTGCGCCGACATCGCCTGCCGCCGGATATACTCCTCCACGTCAGGCGCGTTGCCGAGATCCTGCCAGGCGGGCGTCAGGTGCGGGCGCAGCCGCTCATCCCATGGAAAATGATTGGCCACCGTGTAGACGTAGAGGAAGAGCGGCCCCTTGCCGCGTTCGCGACCAATCAGGTCGATGGCGCGGTCGTAGTAAAAGCTGTCGGCCTCGAAGCCACGGGTGCCGAGATCGTGCATGTCCAGGTAGTGCGCTATACCGGTCGTCGTTTGAAAAGCGCGCGATCCCAGAAAGGCTCCGTAGAACGGATACAGGCTGAAGGTCTGATAGCCGCAGTTCTGCAACGAGCGCGGCAAGCCGCGATAGACGCGACCGGCGGCGATCCGCGTCACGGATGTCGCAAACCGGCCGAATGATCGAACCGAGAGGCCCGTGAGCACATTGTATTCGGTGAACCAGCTTGGCCCGCCGACGCCCTCCACGACAAGCTTGCGGGCCTTGCCATCGAACGATTGAAAGTGCCGTTGATATCCCGCCGGCACGTTAGCACTGGACGCCGCTGTAATGTCAAAACTGGATTCATCGTGCAGCAGGATGATGTGCGGAAGCTTGCGCGCCGGATGGCAGCCGGCGCCGCCAAGCTGCGGCAGGTGTCCACTGGCCGCCTCAGCCACATCGAAATATCCGCGGGAGGTCAGTTCGTGGACCGCCTCAACGCCGGTTCGTGCGAATTTGGAGACGTAGCTTCGGCCTTCGAAATCCTCATTGAGTCCGGTAGGCCACAGCAGCGACACGGCAACGAAGGCCGCAGCCGATATCGTCAGTCCAGCGAGGCTGGTCCGCGGACTCACGCGGTACCGGTCCAGCCGCCAGGCGACGGCGATCGCGACCGCCGTCGCCAGAACCGCGAGCAATATCCACCAGCGCAAGCCAGGAAATATCGCCAGCAGAAAGGCCGCCGTGTCCCGATCGATGATCATGACGTCGACGAAGTCGATCGTCATCCATAGCTTGTCGAACTTGAAGCGCGAAAGCAGCGTCAGCGCGATGAGAATTTCGAGAGAGATCAGCGCCGCGACACTCGGCCTTCCCTGCAAGGTCAGCCACAGACAATTGAGCATGATCCAGACGAGCAGGAAGACGGTCATGCCAACGGGGCCGGCTTCGGTCGTGAACATCAGGATAAGCGCGCCCAGGTGCAGCAACAGCGTCAGGCAGAGGACAGCCACCCTGCCGTAACCCGGCCGCTCGATGGCGACCCGATTTGATGCAGCGCGGAATATCCATGCACGCTCAGGGCTGGTTCCCGGCGCGGTGGTGCATTCGCCTCTGGTTTCACCAACCATTTGAACTTCAGCAGCGAAGGGGCAGACAAATCCCGTCCGTAATGTCGCACCCTATGCAACCTTTCGAACAGTTCGTTATTCCAAACCTGAACCACTATTTATGTTCCGGGGCGGCAAGCAGCGATCGGAGGTTTGCATGCGATTCCTGGCTGCAATCGGAGCCTTGGCGATCGTGGTCGGCATTGGCGCCGCAGCGTTCTTCTTTGGCGGCTATTACAACGTCGCCGGAACCGCCGCAGACCCCGCCCCTGTGACATGGGCCCTTACCCAGGTGCGGGTCGCGTCGATCAACCGCCACGCAAACGATCGCCCGCCGGCCTCGTTCGGCGACGCCGCCATGGTACAGGCCGGCGCCAAGGCCTATTCCGCCTTCGGCTGCGCGACCTGTCACGGCGCGCCGGGCGTCATGTGGCTCAAGCTTTCGGAAGGCATGCACCCATATCCGCCGGACCTGAAGAAGGTCGCCGGCGATCTCTCCCCTGCCCAACTGTTCTGGATCGTCAAGAACGGCATCAACATGACGGGCATGCCGAGCTTTGCGGAGGCCGGCGCCACGGATGACGAGATCTGGGCGATTGCCGCCTTCGTCAAGAAATTGCCGAGCGGCGTTTCCGACGCCGACTACAAGAGCTGGACCGCAGGAGTTGAGCCAAAGCAGCATTAGGCCGCGTTAGCCTCGTGGTTCGGTCCTTTCGGCGTCCCCGGACCAAACGACGACGGCACCGGCCATGGCTGCCAGCACGGCCCAATATCCATAACGAAAATCGGACGCTACACCCACGGCGTAGAAGCTCAGCACATAGATCGTGGCACAGCCGCAAACGCCCAATGCGAAAGCTGCTTCGCGCGGAGGACTGCGCCGCCAACCCACGCAGCAAACGACAATGCATGCCAGCAGCCAGAAGCCGGCCCGAAGCAACGGCGTGGGCTTGAGCAGGTCGTGCACGGAGACCATGGCGTTGAACGCGTTGCGATCGACGAACACCTTTTGCGTCGGACGCTCGATGTCCGCCGTCCACATCGTCAGATTGTCGGCAGCGAGAAAATTCCACATGAAGGCCGAGCGATGCTGCAGATAGGCAACGGGATGACGCAGTATCGCCTGCAGCCACGCTTTTGATATCGCCGGCGTGCCGAACAGGCCTTTCTCGCGTTCGACCTTGCGCATCACGAAATCACACGGCTCAAGCCGCCAGTAGATGTCCCACAGGGTCGGCTGGTAGCATTTGTCGAGCAGCATCGCGTTTTCAGCCTCGCTCCACTCGACTGGAAACTGGTTCTGCTTCGCGAAATGGCTGATGCCGCCGAGATCGAAGATCATGATCGTTTGCAACGGATGCTGCCGCTTCGCATCCAGCATGCCGTAATAGACCACCTGCACGATCCCGAAGAGGACGATCGCGGCCGGGATGTAGAACATCAGTATTCTGAGTAGCGTCACCCGCGATATCCAAACGACATAGGCGGCGAGTAGCGGCGCGGCCAGCAAGGCGTTCGGCCTCAACAGCACCCCGAGGACGACCAATGACAGCGCCAGTGCCTGCCCGATCCACCTGACCGGCGACCGCTGTTCAGAAACTGCATATGCGACGGCTGCGGCGAGCAGCCAGCACGTTGCCAGCAGGATGTCCCGCCAGATACTCCCGACAAGGGCCAGCGCCGGCGGCGTCATTGCCAGCAGCGGCAGCAGCAACGCGGCGGCCTTGCCGCGGGACGCAAGCACAAGCGACAGAATGCCGAAGCCCATCCAGTAGGTCGTGACCGTCAGCAGGAAGACGCTGCCGGCGCCTGGAGCAATCGGATCGATCAAGCCCCACAGCCAGACCATGGCCGGAGATTGCCAATCGCCGTAGGTACCCTTGGCGATGTCCTCGTACACGTACTTGGCATCGAAGGTCATGACGCCGGGATAGAAGATCAGAAGCGTCACGCCGAAGCCGATCGCAACCAGGGCGGCGACGGAAGCCGTCAGGAGTCGCGACGGCGGCCGCTCAGGTTGCGACGGCATAGATATCCCCAGAATTGGCCGATTGCGGCAGCGCGATCAGCCAACCGGCAACATCGCTGGCGCCCATCCACTCGCCTACCAGCGCCTGGCTCTCCCCGAGGGCTGCGTTGAAACGCGTGTAGCCCATCGCCGAGCAACGCTCGATGCAGGCGAGCGCCACGTCGCGCTGGATGGTGGTGAACTCGAATGACAGCGCACGTACCCTGTGCGACAGGCCGTGCAGCGCCTCCGCCTCAAAGCCTTCGACGTCGAGCTTGACGAACGCGGGAACACCATGCCGGGCGATCAGCGCATCGAGCGTGGTGATCTCGATATCGATGGCCTCGCTCCAGCGCTGGGTTTCCCAGCCCGGGGCGTCGCGGGCAGCTTCGACGAATGCCGGCGATATCGTCGACACCGTCGGGTTGTCGGCATTGACCAGCATTCGCGCGCGGCCCGGGTCGCGCCCCACCGCGAGCGCTTCGATCGCGACCGATGCGCTGCGCCCATAGAGCAACCTGAGCGCCCTCACCATCGTCGGCTGCGGCTCCACCGCGACAACACGTGCGCCGAGCCGGCGGAACGAGGCAACGCGGTCGCCGACATGGGCGCCGACGTCGAATACCAGATCGCCGGATCGGACGAAGCTGCCATAGAGGCGATCCATCGCCGCGGCCCGCCTCCTGTTTCCGTAGTAGATACGAAGCGACCTGAGGGTGGCGCGCGCAGTCCTCACAGCGCCAAGCATGGCTAGACCGAACTCGCCAGCGGCGGCCGACTCTCCGAATGAACCGCGGGCAAGGCCAAGGCGAGGAGATCCTCCGGAATGGCCGTCTCCTCGGGAAGCCGACCGACGCCGATGCGCGCCGCAAGGCTGCCGAGCGCGGGCCAGGCCGTCACGACAGCAAACGGAACGGCCAGCGCGGGACCGCCGGCAAGCAGGAGGATGTACGGCAGCGCCCACGGCTGGCTCAGCGCCACGAGGCCAAGCGCGACACATCCGACGAGAGTTTGGGGCCACAGATCGCGCAGCGCCAGTCTCACGGGCACCGCGTGATCGTCGCGGATCTGTCCCATCCAGCTGATTTCGCGATTGAGCAGCAGGCCAAAGAGAAAGATCGTGTGGCCGATCCAGAGGATCGGGCACAGCACGATAGAGTACGCGGTCTCGATCAGAAAGTTGATGGTAAAGCGTCCGGCCCCGCCGAACGCGCGGCGCTCCTCCGGCGCCAGCAGTACGTCGAGCGCGCCTGCAATCTTGGGCGAGAACCACATCACCAGCACCCACGCCAGCAAAACGCTCCCGAGATCGAAACGCATGATCGTCGCGGGATCGTCGGTCAGCGCGAGCGCGACTGTTGCGAGCACCAGCAAGCCGATCCACGCCGGCGAGCCGATGAACATCAGGATCGCAAGCACCAGCTGATAGCGGCTGACCGGCCTGAATTTCGGCAGCAGGAGAAGCCGCCAGTATTGCATATTGCCGTGGCACCAGCGCAGGTCGCGGCGCATGAATTCGAGCAGCGTCGGCGGATTTGACTCCCACCCCAGATCTTCCCGCGGTATCACGCGCACGTGCCAGCCGGCCGCCCGCATCAGGGCCGCTTCGATCTGGTCGTGGCTGAGGATATGCCGCGCCTCCTCCCCGTCTCCGGACAACATCGGAAGTTGGCAATGCCTGATGAACGGCTGTAACCGCAGGATGGCGTTGTGCCCCCAATAAGGACCGCAATCGGCCTGCCACCACGCGCTCCCGATCGTGTAAGAGCGCATGCCGAGCCGCATGCCGAACTGAAAGATGCGGGCAAACAGGCTCGTTGACGGCAACCCGACGATGAGACCCTGAAGGATGCCGAGCCTGGGATCAACCTGCATGATGCGAACCAGGCGGATGACGGCATCCGCCGGCATGAAGCTGTCGGCATCGAGCGTCACCGCAAATTCGTGGCGGCTTCCCCAGCTCTCGCAGAATTCGCGGATATTGCCGGCCTTGAAACCGGTATTGACCGTCCGCCTTCTGTAGGTGATGGCAATCCGATCGCGCCAACGTGCGATCAGTTCGGAAAACTGCGCCTCTTCCCTCGCGGCAAAATCGGCATCGCTGGTATCGCTCAGAAGGTAGAGGTGGAAGCGCCCGGCATACCCTGAAGCGTCGAGACCATCGAGCATCGGTTCCAGGTTTCGGATGATACGCATGGGCTCTTCGTTGCGAACGCACAGAAGAATCGCAGTCGACGCCGTCACCGGTTCGTTGCCCTGGATCAGTCCGGCTGCGGGTATCACCGCAGCGACGGGATCGGGGGAAAGGCGCATGATGACAAAGCCGATCAAGGCATTGCAAAATCCCGCAACCATCCACGGCAAGGTGGCCGCGAACAGGAGCAGCGCCGCCAGATCGAGGGGTCCATATCCGCCTGGCGCCAGCGCCAGCGCGGCGAGCCACAGCGACCCCGCCATGGTGACCGAAAACAGGGTTGCGAAGATCGCACGTCTGGCGAACATGCTCTTCTCGGCGCTATGGACTTGTATCATTGCGGGTAGGTGTACTCTGGGGAAACAGTTACGGCTTCTCATTCGCCGGCAAGCAGGGCAGACTACCGCTTATAACACGTGATGCCGCAGGGAATTCCAGTCCGAGATTCAAGAAAATGACGATGAGTGCGAGTGGCGATATTGCGTCGGCCCTGTGGTATCGCGGACCCGGACAGGTCGAGATTCGCCGGGAGCAGATCGCTCTGCCCGGCGCGGGCGAAATACGCGTGAAAACCCTTTACAGCGCCATCAGCCGGGGCACTGAATCGCTGGTATTTGGCGGACGCGTACCCGCGAGCGAATTCGAGCGAATGCGCGCGCCGTTCATGGCGGGTAGTTTTCCTTTCCCCGTCAAATATGGCTATGCCGCCGTCGGGCGGGTCGAGGACGGCCGCGCCTCTCTGCAAGGCAAGAACGTCTTCGCACTCTTCCCGCACCAGACCGTTTTCAATATCCCGGCGGGCGCCGCGGTCGAGCTTCCCGGGGGCGTGCCGCCACAACGCGCGGTGCTGGCGGCCAACATGGAAACCGCGCTCAACGGCGTGTGGGACGCGGCACCGGGGCCAGCCGACCGCATCGCGGTCATAGGAGCCGGCGTGGTCGGGTCGCTCGTGGCGTATCTGTGCGGGCAGATTCCCGGGACGGATGTTACGCTCGTCGATATCAATCCGGAGCGGGCGAAACTGGCTGGCACGCTCGGGGTTGATTTCGCTGAGCCTGGACAGGCAAGAGGTGACTGCGACATCGTCGTTCACGCCAGCGGCTCCCCCGAGGGGTTACAAGCGGCGCTCGAACTGGGCGGCGATGAGGCAACCGTGCTCGAGATGAGTTGGTATGGTGACGCGGCAGTGACGGCGATGCTTGGCGGCGCCTTCCATAGCCGCCGGTTGCGGCTGGTATCGAGCCAGGTCGGGCGCGTTGCCCCGTCACACCGTCCACGCTGGACGTACGCCCGCCGCCTTGCGGCTGCCGTCGCACTTCTCAACGATTCGCGGCTCGACGCTTTGCTGGCGCCTGCGGTTGCGTTTGACGATCTGCCGGAACGCCTGCCGCATATCCTGGACGCCAGGAGCGGGATACTCTGCCAACCCGTCGTCTATAGTTAAGGAGCTAACCTTGTTTACTGTCGAAGTTCGCGACCACATCATGATTGCTCATTCTTTCCAGGGCGCCGTTTTCGGCCCCGCGCAGGCGCTGCACGGGGCAACCTTCGTGGTCGATGCAGCCTTCATCGCCGACACCCTCGATAGCAATGGAATTGTCATCGACATCGGCCGCGCACACGACGCACTGAAGGCGGTGCTGTCGCCGCTCAACTACCGCAATCTCGACGAGGTGCCGGAGTTCAAGGGCGTCAACACCACGACGGAATTTCTGTCCAAGCATATTTTCGACGGGCTGGCGAAGCCGGCCCGCGCCGGCGAACTCGGTCGTCCCGGCCGGGAGCTGAAGGCGCTGCGCATCACGCTGTCGGAGTCGCACGTCGCCCGCGCGCAATACGAGGCGCCCTTGTGGTGAAGCAGGCCGTCTTCGCCGTGCCCGGCTGCCTCGATACGCCAACCGGCGGCTACGCGTACGATCGGCGGATCATCGCTGAACTCCGGGAATTGGGCTGGAACGTTGATGTCCTGAATATCGGCGAGGGCTTTCCGTGGCCGAATGAAGCGACGCGGTCCGCCGCGCGTTCCGTTCTGCTTGACGTGCCAGGGGGCCGGCCGATCGTGCTGGACGGCCTGGCACTGGGAGTCCTGCCGGATGAGGCGGCCGAACTCGCGCGCAGAAACCCGCTGCTTGCATTGGTGCATCACCCCCTTGCCCTGGAATGGGGACTGTCTGCCGATCAAGCCGACACGCTACGCATCAGCGAGCAGGCCGCCCTCGCCGCCGCCCGGGAAGTCGTCGTCACAAGCCCTGCCACGGCAAAACTTGTCGCTGGCGACTATGCTGTACCGATGGGACGCATCACGGTGGCAAGACCCGGCAGCGATCCCGCGCCGCGGTCCATCGGGAGCCGGAATAAAATCGCGCATCTGCTGTCCGTTGGCTCCGTTGTGCCCCGCAAGGGATTCGACGTGCTGGTTGCTGCCCTTGCGACACTTGCGGAACTGCCCTGGCGGTTGACGATCGCCGGCGACGTCACGCGCGATCCGAATGAGACCGCAAGACTTCGGGCCAGCATATCCCAGCATGGGCTTGCCGACCGGATCGAAGTGACTGGCGCGGTGTCGCCCGAGCGGCTGTCTGCGCTCTACAATGAGGCCGACGTGTTCGTTCTCGCCTCCCGTTTCGAGGGATACGGAATGGCCTATAGCGAGGCATTGTCCCACGGCCTTCCAGTGATCGGAACGACGGCGGGCGCAATCCCCGATACCGTGCCGGACGGTACCGGCCTGCTGGTGGCCGCCGGCGACGTGACCGCACTGGCCGCGGCGCTGCGCGACGTCGTCGCCAGTGCCGACCTGCGCCGTCGCATGTCCGACGCGGCATCGGAGGCCGCACGGACGCTGCCCACCTGGCGGCAATCCGGCGCGATCTTCGCCGCGACGCTCGAGAAGCTCGCATGAGCGGCTTCTCGGCGGAATGGCTGGCCTTGCGGGAAAGTTATGACTTGCGCGCACGCAATCCGATTGTGCTCGATGCCGTAACCGCCTCGTTCGGTTCGCGCGACGCACTGAGCATCGTCGATCTCGCCTGCGGTGCGGGCTCCACCGTCCGTGCGCTTGGCCCTCGTTTGCCCGCACGGCAGCACTGGGACCTCGTGGACAACGACCCTCACCTGCTCGCGGTGGCATGCAGCGGAAAATTCAGTGACGACGTTACGCTGAATGCGGTTCCGCTCGATCTCAGCAGCGATTTCGCGGCGGCACTCGACGGCACGAAAGACCTGATCACGATCTCGGCCCTGCTCGATCTCGTCTCCGAAGACTGGCTGGATCGCTTTGCCCGTCATGTCGCCGCGCTGAGACTAGGCGTCTACGCGGCGCTCACCTATGACGGCCTCATCGAGCTATTACCGGCCGATCCGCTCGATGCCGCCATCACGTCGGCAGTGAACGCGCATCAGCGCACCGACAAGGGTTTTGGCCCGGCGCTTGGCCCGGCGGCTGCCGCTTCAGCCATCTCCAGATTCGAGGCGCTGGGCTACGCGGTCGTGCAGGGCCAATCCGATTGGATGATCGGAACAGCAGATCAGGAGATGCAGCAGGAATTGCTTGCCGGTTGGGCCGGCGCGGCGAGCGAAATCAATTCGCTGCCGCGCCTTGACATCGACAATTGGCTGGCGCGGCGGCGAAGCGCGGTCGAGGCACGCGTTTTAACCATGCGGGTAGGTCACGTCGACTTCTTTGCCACGCCGAGCGTCATTCGCTGAGCCGACAGGTCGCAATCGAACAGCACGTCGTCTTCGATCTTGTGCAGCCGCACCGGCATGCGCTGGGCCTGGTCGGCCCGATCGAGCGGCGGCAGCTCGATGCCGGGACCACCGGCACCCAACATGACGGGCGCAACGGTCACGTGCAGGCGATCGAGACAACGGGCAGCGATGAACCGTGACACGGTGTCAGCGCCGCCCTCGATCAGCATGCGTCGCATCCCCGCCCGCTTCAGCGCAGCCGCGATAGCGCAGGGGGAAATGTTCCCGTCCTCCGCAGGCAGGGTGATGACCTCAACGCCGGGAGGCGGCGCGGCCGGTGCGCCTTCTGCCGTGATCAGCAGACGTCGAACACCATCCTCGGCAAACAATTTTGCGTTGGCGCCGAGGCGCCCCTTCGGGTCGATCACGGCGCGCGCCGGCTGGGGGCCTGCGACGTGCCTGACGGTCAATTGCGGGTCATCGGCCAGCGCCGTTCCAACGCCGACCACGACAATATCGACCAGCGCGCGCAGCCGGTGCAGATGCTCGATGCCGGCCGGGCAGTTGATGTACTTGGAATGACCGGTCGCCGTCGCGACCCGCCCGTCGAGCGACTGGCCGACCTGTCCCACGATCACCAGATCGTCCACCACCCCGTTCCGCAGCGGCCCGAACAGATCCGCCCAGGCTTGCGGGAGATGTTGCTGTCCTGTACGAAAAAGCTCGACAAAGTCCTCCCAGGTATCGGGAGAAGCAAATTTGCGGGTGGGGAAACTGCTGAGTTGCACGGTAAATTCGGTTCTCACGGGTTACAAACGCCACTATCGGCCACTCGATCCCAAAAATCCATCTGATTTCTGGCGGAATGATCTCGGACTTTTGGTGTTCCACGAACGCGCCCGGCAGGAAAGCTCCTGATTGTGCAATGCCCCTGTTCGCACTGAGCCGTATCACGCCTTGTGTGAACGGTCGTTGACATGTCCGGCCGGACACTGCGCCTCGATGATCGTGCGTTCCGGTTTCTGATCGTCGGCACGGGCCTGTGCTGGTCCATCGCGTTCCCGATCATCGCGCTTTCCCACCAGCTCCAGCTTTACGGCGACGGCGCGATGTTTTCGTACGCCGTCGCGGTTCGCGATGTCTGGGCCTTCCACTGGCATAACATCTCCGGCCGGACATCCGTCTTCCTGCTGACCCTCTGGCCGGCCGAGACGCTCGTTGGAATGACGGGCAATCCCTGGGACGGCATCATCCTCTATGGGCTGCTCTTCAATGTTGCTCCGCTGGCAGGGCTGGCCGTGACCTACGTCACCGATCGCTCACCTGGGCGCCTCATCTTTGTCTATGCGTGCGGCTCGACGGCGTTGCTGTGCCCGCTGATCTTCGGCTTCCCTACCGAGATGTGGCTCGCCCACGCGATGTTCTGGCCAGCGTTGGCGCTCGGCCACCATGCGAAGCCGACGACCGCGGGGGCCCTGCTGGTGTTCATCGCGTGGCTCCTGCTGGCCTTCACGCATGAAGGCGCCCTGGTCTTGCTGCTGGCTATCGTGGCAACGCTGGCGTTGCGCGGCTTGCGGAGCGCAGCCTTCGTGCGCGCTGTGATCAGCCTGATGATCATGATTGTGTTGGCCGCTGCGATGAAGATTTTTGCTCCGCCGGATGAATACTACGCAGACGCATTCCTGAGGGCGGCTCGGCACTTCTTCGATCCCGGAATCTTCAAGGTAAATATCGTCCTGGTGTTGCTGGCGACGGTCACCGCCTACGGCGCAATCCTGATGCTGTTGTCAACATGGCTGCCGCGATGGGCGTGCATCTGCGCCATGGGATTGTTGTCCGGGATGCTGGCGGTTTACTGGCTGCACTTCGATCAATCCGTCCATGCCAGCAGCCGCTACTATTTGCGAACCGCGCTGGTCATCGCCACACCGCTGCTCGGCGCGCTGGCGGCCCTGGCCGCCATGACCCGCGAAGGCATCATCCTCAATCAGGCGGCGAGGCTGCGGCACGCCCTGGTCTCTCCCCCAGCCAGAATACGCTGCGCCCTCGCCTCATTCTTTCTTCTGGTAACCATGATCCATGCGGTCGAAACCGCAAAATTCGTCACGTCATGGAGCGACTACCGCAGCGCAATTGCGGCGCTGGCGATGGGTGACGAGTCCGACCCTGCGCTCGGCGATCCGCGCTTCGTCTCAGCCGGGCGGGTTTGGCCTGCTCTCTCGCCGCTGTCGTGGTTCTCGACCATCCCCTATCTGTCGATCATTCTCTCGAACTTCTCGCCAAACCGGCTGGTCATCGATCCCACCGGAAACTACTTCTGGCTATCCTGCGAAACTGCAACAAAGAACAGGGACGCGAAGCGCGCCGTTCCTGTGCAGACCCGCGAACTGGTACGGATCTATTCATGCCTGCATCGATAAACGCGAACGACATCTGAGAACGCCCTTGAAGCTGATTATCTTCGATTTCGACGGCACATTGGTCGACAGCCGCTCGCTCATTCTGGAGAGCCATCGAATTGTATTCTCCGAATTCCAGTTGCCTGCCCCGTCGCCCGCCGAAAGTCTTGCGCTGGTCGGAAAGTCACTTGATGTCATCCTGACGCAGCTCGCAGGCCCGACGGCCCCCATCCTCGAGATGGTCAAAGCCTACGATTTCCTGCTGCCGCAACTGAGGGCGGATTCCGCATTTGCCGAAAAGCCGTTCGACGGCGCTGGCGATCTCCTGTCCGACTTGAGCACAACTCCAGACACTGTCCTGGGCGTCGCCACCGGGCACAGGACCGATACCATCGCTCCGGCGCTGGAAGAACTGCGATGGGCGGGCTACTTCAAGACCATTCAGGCGGCAGACACGGCGCCCTCCAAGCCGCATCCCGCCATGCTGCTTCAGGCACTCGCGGCAACCGGCGTGACGCCCGAGAATGCGATCTTCATTGGCGACACGACCTTCGACATGGAGATGGCCCAGGCGGCAAAGCTGCGGTCGATCGGCGTCGGCTGGGGATATCATCGGACCGAGCGGTTGCTGGCGGCCGGCGCACATCGCGTCGTCCAATCCATTGACCAGCTGAGAGACTGCATTCGAACGACCCTGAGCGAGTGACCCCCGGCCTCGCAGCATGTCGCGGTAGCCATGCCGCGCCGGTTCATTTCCGGTTTAACCGGTGCCTCCAGATCGGAATCACGTCGTCAGGCGGCGTCTCGAGATCCGAAGCATTGACCCACTCGATCAAGCGTCGTGCGATCTCGTCCTGCTGCGCCCGACGCAGTAGCTCATCTCGTTCGCGGCCTGCGGGAAGCCGTCCAGCCCTGGCGCGGAGCTCCTTGGTCTGATCACTGAGGCTATCGAGGCGGGTCTTGTTCTTCATGATCGAAACTTCCGGTTGGCGGTCACCTCCAGTGGTACGCGCGGCTCGCCGGATGGTTTCAGCCGTTCGGGCCGGGTACTGCGGATCGAAGCAAGCCGTCACCGGCAGTTCGCGGCTGCCGAATTCATCGACCGAAATCGACGTATTTGCCTGCCGGCTAAACCGGCAATATGGTCATACCCACAAAAAAAGAATGAATTCGGGGAGGCGACAAATGGCAAGGCATCTGATGGCGGCCGCTGTTCTGGCGTTGGTGGGATTGAGCGACGCACAGGCCCAGGATTATCCGACAAGAACAGCCACCGTCATCGTTCCATTCGCCGCCGGCGGACCAGCGGATATCACCGGCAGGCTCGTTGCCGATATCTTCAGCCGTTACCTGGGCCAGAGATTCGTGGTGGAGAATGTCACCGGTGGCGGCGGCACGACCGGAGCGCTTCGTGCCGCCCGCGCCGCACCCGACGGATACACGATCCTGTCCGGCCACCTCGGCACCAACGCGCTGGCGCCGGCGTTCTACCCAAATCTGGGCTACGACCCGCAAAAGGACTTCGAGCCGATTGGACTGACGGCCGAGTATCCGGAGCTGCTGGTCGTCCGCAAAGACTTTCCCGCCGACAACTTCAAGGACTTTATCGCTTACGCGAAAGCCAATCCGGAAAAGCTCAATGTCGGGCACGCCGGGCTCGGGTCGGTGTCCTATATCGGGTGTCTCCTCCTTCATTCGGCGATCGGCATCAAGCCGACGATGATTCCGTTCACCGGCACGGCCCCGGTATTGAACGCGATGCTCGGAGGCCAGGTCGACTATGAGTGCGATCCCGTGCTCGGAACGCTGAGCCAGGTGCGCGCCGGGAACGTCAAGGCGCTGGTGATCGCCGCCAGAAAGCGCAGCCCTCTGCTGCCCGATGTACCGACTTCCCACGAACAGGGCCTGCCCGAATTCGACATCGCCCCGTTTTATGCGGTGTTCGTGCCGAGCGGCACGCCGCAGGCGGTGATCGACAAGCTCTCGGCCGCTCTCAGCAAGGGGCTCAATGAGGAGGCGGTGCAGAAGCGGCTCGCGGAGCTTGGCGCCGATCCCGTAGAGCCGGAGCGGCGGGGGCCGAAGGCCCTCGCCGACCTGGTCAAAAGCGAAACCGCGCGACTGATGCCCATTCTGCGCGCCGCGGCGGAGAAGTGATCACGGCAAGTGCAGTGCCCTCGCATCGATAGGCTAGTGCCCCGACGCGTAGTCCGCGCGAACGGGCGCGGCGCCCGATGGCGGCACGTCGAGGCGCACGGCGATGCCTTCCAGTTGCGGGCTCGGAGCTGGATAGAGCTTCATGACGAGCGGATCGTGCCCCGGCACGATATGGCTTTCGTCCGGCGCAAGCGCCCGCAGCTTGTCAAAGCCCTCCAGCATCTCGCCGACATGGAAGGACGTCGTAAACGGGCGCTCGCTCGCCATGTTTTCGTAGAAGTGACTGACATCGGAGGCGAGCACGACAAATCCGCGGCGAGTCCTGACGCGAACGAACTGTAGCCCGGCCGAATGGCCGCCGGCTGCATGGATCGTGAGCCCGGGAGCGATTTCGGCGTCACCATTGTAGAACAGGACCCGCCGCGCATAGTTCAGCCGCACGATCCCGCAGACGTCGTCGACCTCGAATGAATGCGACAGCCTCGGATACCGCATGTAGCGGCCGGTGGCATACGCCAGTTCGCGCTCCTGCAGATGAAATCGCGCTTTCGGGAACCGGTCGAAATTCCCGACATGGTCATAATGCAGATGCGTGAGGATCACATCCTCGACCGCACCTGCATCAATGTCCAACGCACCGAGCGTCTCCACCGGACACCGCAGAAACGACCGCTTTCGCTTCTTCGAGACCTCCGCGTTGAATCCGGTATCGACGACGAACGTACGGCCCCCGCCTCTGGCCACCCACATGAAATAGTCCATCGGCATCGGGCCGTCGTGCGGATCGCCGCCGATGAAATGCTCGCTCCGCCGCGCCTCGCGCGTGGCGTAGCGGATGGCAAGGAGCTCGTACTCCGGCTCGGCCATGCTAGTCTCCGGACCGGCGCTTCATCACTTTGTTGCGTCGACTTCGTTGAATGCCTCGCGCGCATTGCGGAACGCATCGATTCCAGAGGGAATGCCGCAATACACCGCGACCTGGAGCAGTATCTCCTTGATCTCTTCCTTGGTGACGCCGTTCTTCAGCGCGCCCTTGACGTGCAGCTTCAATTCATGGGGACGCCCCAGCGCCCCGAGCATCGCCAGGTTGACGATGCTGCGGGTACGGCGATCCAGGCCCGGCCGCGTCCACAGCGCGCCCCAGCAGAACTCGGTCGACCACTCCGCCATGGTCCGGGTGAATTCGTCGGCGCCCGCGATCGATTTGTTGACGTAATCCTCGCCGAGCACTTCCTTGCGGACCTTCAATCCCTTGTCGAACAATTCAGTCATCGCCGGTTCCTTCCACTGTTTGAGTACTGTCTTTCAAGGCCGCACGGCTCAGCCGCGCGGCCTCATCAGGCTCGAGACGTCGGCCAGCGTATCGAGACGCCAGACGCCGTCAATGATTCGATCCGGATCCCAATCGCTTTCACCCAGCCGCGCGCATTCGCGCAACTTCGCTTCGATGTCGCGATCGGAGAGCGGATCGGCGAGACTGCCCTTTGCAGCCGTCACGGTCTCGCTGAATGTTTCGCCTGACGTAAGCTGGATGGTGACGCGCGCGGCGCCATCCGGGAGCGACGCGTCAAGCGCCGCCCTCACCTTCTGGCGCAGCGACACGATGTCCGGGCGGAATACGGTTGCCTCCTCGAACTCGGGGACACCTGCCTTGCCCAACAGCAGCGCGCAGGCAGCGCAATGATGGATGCTGACACGTGCATCGCGCTCATTGCGTACCGGGCGGTCGCCGCGCGCCAGCAAAAGGGTCGAGCCCTCCACCGTTATGGACGCCATCTCGTCGACGCGCCGGTTCAGCTTTGCCCGCAGACTGAAGCAGGCGTCGATCACCGCATGAAACACGATCCCCGCCGGATAGGGCTTGTAGGTGTTCTTCGCAATCTCCCAGGTCTCGCCGAGATTGCCCGTAAGGCGCCCGATAGCCGGCTCGTCGCCCATGGCGCGCGCCCAGCCGAGCGGTCCCTCGATGGCGCGCGGCGAAGCGGAATAGCCTTCAGCCGCAAGCAGTGCCGCGAACAGGCCGTTGCGCGCCGCATTGCCGACGCTGACATTTTTGGCGGCACTCGGAAGATTTTCGACGATCCCCGCGGATTGACTGGCTGCAATCCCGATCGCATTTGCGATCTGGTCCGCCGAAAGCTTCAGGAGCCAGCCACAGGCCGCGGCGGCGCCGAACACACCGCAGGTCGAGGTGATATGCCAGCCGCGCGCATAGTGTCCGGGAGACACCGCGTTGCCGACGCGGCATTCCACCTCGACGCCGAGAATGAATGCCGCCAGGACGGCTTGCCCTGAAAACCCGTGCGCCTGCGCCAGGGCCAACACCGGCGCGGCGACCGGTGCCGCCGGATGGATGATCGTATCGAGATGGGTATCGTCGAAATCGAGCAGGTTGGCCGAAATGGCGTTGACGAACGCCGCCCCCATCGCATCGAGCCGTTCGGGCCGGCCGATGACCGCCGATGTCACCGCGCCGCTGAACGGCAGCAAGGCCCGCAACGCGCCGCTGACGGCAGGATCATTCGCCGAACCAAGCGCGGTCGCAAAAAAATTCAGGATCGAGCGTTTCGCCTCGTGATTCTGTGCCGCGACATCCGCCCACGCCGTGCCGGCAACGAAATTGGCGAGCGTTGTGCTCGCGCCTTGCGCTTCATCCTGCCGCACTGAGCGAATTCCTCGAACCCTGTTTTTCCGGACCCTATTCCGGAGCACCACAGGCTGTCGACAGGAATCTTATGCTTGACAGATTGACTGACAATCTGGAAATTCGCCGCAACGCGATCAGGGGAACCCTGTCGCAACAAGAACAATGAACGCCCGCCTCGGGGCGGCGCGACAGGGAGTGAGACGATGGCAGGAGAGACAATCGGCTTCGTGGGAACCGGCCGCATGGGCGGACCGATGGCCGGTCGGCTGATGGATGCCGGCTACTCTCTATGCGTTTATGACACCCAGAGCGAGGCCACCAAGCCGCTGGTTGCGCGCGGCGCGCGTCTTGCAAAGTCCCCGGCCGAAGTGGCCTCGTCCGCAGATATCGTGCTGGCCAGCCTGCCGACCCCCGACATCGTCAAGGCCGTCACGCTCGGACCGGACGGCCTCACTGGGGGAAACCGCGCGAGCATCGTCATCGATCTGTCGACCAGCGGCCCCGGCGCGGCCAAGCAGATCGCGGAAGGGTTCAAGCCGAGAAACATGACGCTTGTGGATGCTCCCGTCAGCGGCGGCATCAAGGGCGCGGTCAACGGCACGCTCGCGGTCATGGTGTCCTGTCCGAAGGACACTTATGAGCGGGTCGAGCCGATCCTGAAGCACTTTGGCAAGCTGTTCTACACCGGCGACAAGCCGGGCACGGCGCAAACCGCAAAACTCGCCAACAATTTGATGGCCGCTGCCGCGCTTGTAATCACGTCGGAAGCGGTTGCGATGGGCGTCAAGGGTGGTGTCAACGCAAAAGTGCTGATCGACATCATTAACGCCAGCAGCGGCCGCAATAGCGCATCCGAAGACAAATTCCCTCGCGCGGTGCTTCCCGGCACGTTCGATTTCGGCTTCACCACCGGCCTCTCCTACAAGGACGTGCGGCTCTGCATCGACGAGGCCGAGGCGATGGGCGTCCCAATGGTATGCGGCTCCGTCGTCCGCCAGATGCTGGCAATCACCAATGCCAAATACGGCGCGTCGTCCGACTTCACCTCGATCGCAAAGGTCCTCGAAGAGTGGGCCGGAGTGGAAATGCGCGGCTAGATCGCGCCGCGGGTAGGGACGATTGCGATGCTGAAGGGAAAGCGAGCACTTGTGACTGGCGCGACGGCCGGACTGGGATCGGCCGTGGCGGAAAGCCTTGCCGGCGCGGGTGCCGATATCGTCCTTCATGACCTCGCCGAACCCAAGGCGACGGCGGACAGGCTCCGGTCCCGCTTCGGCGTCGAGGTCACGAGTGTTGCCGCCGATCTGTCGCAGCGCCAATCGATCGAAACCATGATGGCCGATCTGCTCGGCCACGGAGCGATCGACATCCTCGTCAACAACGCGGTGGTCCGGCACTTTGCCCCTGTCGAGGATTTCGCGCCGGAACGATGGGACGAAGCGCTCGCGGTCAACCTGTCGGCGCCGTTTCACCTGATCCGCCTTGCATTGCCGGCCATGAAGCAACGCGGCTGGGGCCGCATCATCAACCTGGCCTCGATCTACTCGACCCGCGCCGTTGCCGACCGCATCGATTACGTCACGACCAAGACTGCCATCCTCGGCTTGACGCGAGCCGTCGCGCTCGAAACGGCGACGACCGGGATCACCTGCAATGCGATTTCTCCGGGCACCCTGCCGACGCCGGCGATTAAGGGCAAGATTGCATCGATCGCAGCCCGCGAAGGCCGGAGCATTGATGAGACCACGCGCGACTATCTGGGGGCCCGGCAGCCGAGCGCGCGGTTCATCGCCATGGAAAGTGTCGGCGCCCTGGTCGTCTTCCTGGCCAGCTCTGCCGGACAGGACATCACCGGCGCGACGCTGCCGGTCGACGGGGGCTGGGCCGCCGCATGAGCACAGATGTCCGACCCGTGATGGAGGGATTCAATGTCTGATACATCGGGACCAACATCATCCGCACCAGTTACCGCGATGATCGCGAAGAGAAGGACCGTTTCGACCAGTTCAAGCTGGCGCTCGATCCGGCTGCTATCGCCCGATCAATCGTGTTCGCATTGGACCAGCCGCCGCTTGTCCGGATTGCGGAGATGATGATTCTGCCCGTAAATCGCTATTGAACCAATGCCGGTATCAGGGCGGTAGACAATGGAAAAACGCGGCCAACTGCACTCCACGCTTCGGATCGAGGACGTTCCGACCGTCCGCTCGATGGTCGCGCAAAAGCTGCGCGAAGCGATCATGTCGGGCACGTTGAAGCCGGGCCAGCGCCTCGTCGAACGGGAGTTGTGCGAGATGATGGGGGTCAGCCGGCCGTCGATCCGCGAGGCGCTCCGGGCACTGGAGGCCGACGGTCTCGTCAATACGGTGCCTCACCGCGGCCCGGTCGTCAGCACCATCAGCCTCGACGAAGCCAGGCAGCTATACGCGGCGCGCGCCGTGCTCGAAGGATTTGCCGGCCGCGAATGCGCCCGCCTCCGCGATCCGGAGGTCGTGCGGAGAATAGGCGATGCGCTGGCGCGGCTGAAGGCTGCGTTCGCCGAAGGCGATCTGACCGCCGCGCTGGAAGCCAAGACGGATTTTTATGCCGCACTGATCGGCGGCTGCCAGAATACCTTTGTCGAGCGCATGCTGAGGCCCCTGCACGATCGTATCACGCTGTTGCGCATCACTTCGATGTCGCAGCCGAAGCGCATCAACAAGAGCTTGCGCGAGGTCACCGCGATCTGGCGTGCGATCCAGAGCGGCGATCCCGACCTCGCCGAGCAGTGCTGCGTCGACCACGTCAAGGCGGCCGCTGTCGCCGCGCTAAGCATGATTGAACAGGCCTTCGCACAAAAGGAAAAGGCCGTAGCCAACGAGTAGCCAGTCCCGTCCGAAGAGAAGCCGGACGGCAGATGGAGGAGTGTAATGGAGTACGTTGCTAGAGTTTTGCTGTTGCTGCTGTTGTCATTGCCGACGCTGCCGGCTTCCGCACAGGAATATCCGAACCGACCGATCACCATGGTGGTGCCGTTCTCGGCAGGCGGGCCCGGCGACGTGATCGCACGCCTGCTCGGAACATCGATGAGCGCGACGTTGAAGCAGTCGATCGTGATTGAAAACACCGTCGGTGCCGGCGGCACGCTCGGCACCAATCGCGTCGCCAAGGCAGCGCCGGACGGTTACACGCTGCTGCTGATGCATGTCGGCCAGGCAACCGCACCGGCACTCTATGCAAAACTGCCGTTCGATCCGATCGGAGATTTCGCGCCGATTGGTCTCGTCACCGACGTGCCGATGCTGCTGGTGGCGCGGGCGAACTTTCCGGCAAAGGACCTGAAGGAGTTGGTAGCCCATGTGCGCGCCCAGGGTGACAAGGTCACTTACGGCAATGTCGGTCTCGGCTCCGCCTCGCACCTCTGCGGACTGATGTTCATGAGCGCCATCGATGCCAAGCTCACCCCGGTCTATTACAAGGGCGGCGGGCCGGCGCTCAACGACATCATCGCGGGCCACATCGACGTCTATTGCGATCCCGCGACCGGCCCGACGCCCTATATCCAGGCAGGTACCATTCCGGGCTATGCGATCACCAGCAAGAAGCGGGTGGCGACGCTTCCGAACGTGCCCACGTCCGAGGAAGCCGGCGTACCCGGCTTCGACGTCACCACCTGGTATGGGCTGTACGCGCCGCGCAACACGCCGAAGCCGATCGTGGATGCGCTCGTCGCCGCCTTGCAGAAGGCGCTCAAGGATCCGCCGCTGGTCAACCGGTTTGCCGAGCTCAGCATGGCGCCGGTCGAGGAAGAACGCGCCACGCCCGCAGCGCTCGATGCCTTCCTTCGGGCCGAGACCGACAAGTGGTCACGCATCATCAAGAAAGCAGGTATCGAGCCACAGTGAACGATGGTCGACGCCAAGTTCAGCTGCCGCTCTGCGGATTGCCGCGTTGCGAGGACCTCTCCGCCTGGCGCGCCAGCCTTGCGTAGCCGACACGTAGCTGGTCTGCCGATATCAGGCCGCCATCGGCTCGTCGCGCGCCGGCGCGGGCGAGAAGCGACGCCAGGCTCCGCCACGTGAGCCCCGACGTGGCACGCAACTTCGCAATCTCGTCGAGATGGTGAGCCAGCACGCGCTCGAAGGGCACCCGCTCACCTTCGACGGTCAACTCAGCTACGAACTTCTCGGCCCAAGATTTCGAATCGACACTCATCGGCGCAGACTAGGACCAGAGTTTCCGTTCGCTGTGCAAGAAAAAACAGATTGAGGTAACTACAGAACGCTCTGTTTTGTTACAAAAAGAGACAAATTGTTCGTTCGACATCATCACTGTGTTCATTCATTTGCACATCCACCGACGACGTCTGTCGTGTCGGCCTCGGGCAAGGTTCAGTTGCTATCAGGCAACGTACGATTTGCTCTGGTCGCCGCAAAAAACCCATGGTCGATGCAAGCACTGACAAGCCCACTTTATCACCTGAGCCAGCGGCGGCCGATACGGCCGCAACCAGCAACAACACGTCCGATGCACGACCGGCCGGCAAGGCCAACTCTGCCGGTGCTCACCTCACCGCCGCAGCGACGATCGATGAACTCCTCGCCAAAGAGGCACTCGCGAACCTGAAGCGCACGCGCGCCACAACGCACGCAGAGAACGTCAAATCCAAGGCACGCGTCCCAATCCCCGCAGCTACACTCGTCGTCAAACCACCGCAGTCACAAGCGTGGGTCACACCCTTCGTCACACTCGCCGCACTGTTCGGTATCACCACGGTGCTCTGCGCCGGCGGTCTGGCCTATCTGTACCTGCGGCCGTCTGCGGCCGTCGCAACGTCGGACGCCGAACTTCGCAACATCAGGGAGTCGGTGGCCCAACTCCGGCGTACGGTCGCTACCCTGTCAACTGAGTTGGCGACGAATCGTGCGGCGCTCGACGCCGCGAACAAGGCCGCGAACGATCGTTTTGGCCGTATCGTTCAAAGTCTCGATCGGGTTGACCGCGATCAATCGGTGTCGGCCACCAGGATCGAGCGCATGGCGGAAGAAAAGGCCCATGTCGTCCGACCGGCGCCGCCCGCACCAACCCCAGAAATCACCGGCACCGTTCAACGGCAGCCGCGGCCAACAACCGCACGACGCGACGTCCTCGCCGGTTGGCGCGTGCGGCGCGCCTTTGAAGGCGTCGCGATTCTCGAGGGACAACACGGCGTAATTGAAGTCGTGCTCGGCCAGGAAGTCCCGAACCTCGGTCGTATCGAGGAAATCAGATACGAGAACAATCATTGGCAGGTCTTGACCAGCAAGGGCGTCATTCTTCCTGCGCGCTGACATGCGCATGTGCCGACCGCTGAACATCGCGCCGGCACCGTGATCTCTCCCGCCCTTACATCTGGCATGCCATGACAGTGCAGCCGTGCAGCACGGCTGCATGTTGGAGCGAGCAACCTCTGCGTCACGGCGCGCTCCGATGAAATTACAAAATGCTCTCCTTTAAAGCGCGCATTTCGTCTCTTCATCGCATCACACTTCTCTCTCGGAGAAGTTGCATCTCCAGCTTTTCCCGACGGTGTTGCTTCGGTGCCATAACCTGCAACACCGCGATGATTGTGACGACATGATGCTGCGATCGAGCCGACGACCGCGCACCATTCGACCGCGTCCGCTGCGCCGTCTTCCGTTGCTTGAGCACGTATCACACTCGACAAAAACCATCTCGTTGCTTCATTGGAAGTATATTCTGCAACGAATGCACTAATGGTTCAGCCCGTCGTCGGCATCGCCGTATGGCAACGCTACAATTTGCTCTCCATGACGCTCAGTCCGCGAATGGCGTGACGTCGATTCTAAAAATTGATTTTTCTCTCTCATTTCTCGATCGCTCGAAAGTTGTATCGGAGTAACTGCTCAGTTGAATTGCTTGACGACGCGACTCCTATTCGACGTAATGGAACCATTCCGATTCGCTGAGTGAGAGCTACGCGATGATGCTCGAAGCAAGACCCCAAGTTGGCTTTCTTGAGGCAGCAGGTGGCAAATCGTTGTTCTCATCTCGCTACAACGGCGACCTGAAAAATGCGATCGGATCACACTCATGCAAGCCGACGCATGAGCGCGCTTAAGCGGACGGGCAAGCGAGGAATCATCGAATGTCGCCGAACGACATCATCTCTCCGGCCCGCCTCGTCTTGTGCAGCCGGCTCTCCGTACGCGGGTAGCGGGCTTTAGAGGGGACCCGGTGCGCGCTCTCTGATCGCACCGCCCTGACGTCGTGCAGTACCTGTTGTGTCGCGTAAGTACCAACAAAGTAAAACGGAGCGAGCGTGCCGACTTCGACTCCACAACAACCATCCAGGCAAACAGGGGCAGCTACATGTTCGTCGTCATCGATGATCGGGAAAGCGTAACACAGGGCTATGCAGCGGGGTTCGATCGCGAGGGAGAGGTTTCGATCGGCTTCTCGTCGAAGGATTTTCGCGACTGGCTCGAATGTGCGGTCGGCAACGACGTACTGGCGATCGGCGCATTCATCCTGGGTGATTGCTCCGACCGAACGAGCATTCCCAAAAGCATCCGCAACAAATCGCGTGCGCCGATTATTGCATTGAACAACCTGAAGCTACTCAAACACACCATCGAACTGTTCGAGGCCGGCGTCGACGATGTCGTTCAGGTGCCTATCCACGTTCGCGAGATCCTGGTCCGCACCGCGGTTATCCGCCGGCGAACGATCGGCCAGCCGGGCGAAGCCCAGACCAGCCTGATCCGCGTCTTCCTCGACGGCCGGGATCCCGAGATCGGCGGCCGGACGCTGGCCCTGCCCCGCCGCGAACTGCGCACGCTCGAGCGTCTGGTCGAACATCAGGGAAAGTGGCTCACGAAGACCCAGCTCTTCAACGCCATCTACGGTCTGTTCGACGCGAGCTTCGACGAGAACGTGATCGAGAGCCACGTGAGCAAGCTGCGCAAGAAATTGCGTAACCACCTTGGTTACGATCCGATCGAGTCGAAGCGCTACATGGGATACCGCCTCGACGCCTTCAAATCGCGATGCAACGGCGAAGCTGGTCCTTCGCGACCCAACTGAAGAACTTGGGCCGACGTTTCGCCGAGCGTCGGCCCTAATGAAGTCGGTCTAGCGGCGAAGCTGGTCCTTTGAAACATAATTGAAATCCTGGACCAGCACGTCCTGCAGGACCGCTGCCTGAAGACGCTTGTTGACGCGTTCCTTGACGGTTTCCGCAAACTGGGCGAGGTCGTACCGGGGAAGATTTTTGAAATCCAGCCGCTGGTCGCCGTAGATGGTCCGAAAGGCCTCATCCACGACAAAGGCCTCGGGCGGCACCGGCAGTTGGCGAAGGACCTTGGCATCGGCCGTGAACACCAGTTGCGCGACAATGTATCCCTGGACGCTTCCTTCCGCGATCATCGGCACGTTCATGACCTTGGTCTTTTCATAAACGAGACCCTCCACATACTCCTGCCTGGCAGGAAGCGCGGCGCGGCTTTCGTTCCAGTAGGATATGGCGAGGCTCGCGCCGACAGTGACGATGCAAGCCCAGACTCCTGCCATCAACAGCCGGACCATATTCATCTGCGCGGTCCGGTCGACGAATAGGTACCGTCGGATTCGACTTCCTGTATCGATCTCGCAATGATCGAGGAAACTTCACGCACCGCGTCGAGGTGGACCTGCAGCGCGGCCTGGTTCCTGACCAGACTGGCGCGGAGCTCTGCCAGATGCGGCACCACGCGTGGGTCGATTGCCGCGCCTTGCGTCAGGCGCATCGCTCGTGTGAGCTCGAGCAAGCCGCGGTTCTTGCGCTGGCTGAAAGTATCGAAATCGACTGGCGCCCTGCTTTGGAGCCCCTCGGTTTCCTTGTCGATGGTCGCCTTGAGCCGCTCGATGGCGCTCAATGCGCTTGTATTCGTGCCGAGCCATTGACCGGGCTCCGCATCGGCAGCGGGCAGTGCCTGCTGTACCAACGCCGGCACACCTGCATGCGGCTGAATTGACTCCTGGTCGGCTGCCGGATCAGTCGCGCTCCGCTGCTCTTCGCTCTTTTGCATATTCATCCTCGTCATAGCTGTTTCAGAGAGCCACTGGCCCTCAGAGTTGCGCTGGATCCGTAGCGGGACGTGACTTCGCCAACTGTTTGGCAATTCCGAGCCCGTTGCCCTTGGACATCTCATTGCCGATCTGTTCGGCGAGCATCGAGCGCCACACCGTTCCAGCGGTACCTTTTCCGAAAACGTCGGTCGCATCCTTTGGCAGCATCGATTCGACAAACATCTGCAGGATGAACGCCTCGAACTTGCGATAGGCGCCCTTGCCGTTCGTCGACTTGATGATCGGGGCGTGACCGGAGCCGTCGGCGACCGCGCCGTTGCCCGACGCATCACCGTCCGCCGCAGCCGCTCCCTTTTGCTGTAGCCCCGCAGCCTCGATTTTCTGGTCTACGGCAGCGGCAAAATTCCGGTCTGTCGTCGAGGCCATGCGCTCGAGCTTGCCGGTCGCCACACGCTGGGAAGCCGGATCGGCCGCCGCCATGACATCGGCGATAAGATCCTGGATCGGGGCGACCGTCATGGCGCGCCCTGCCCGGCGTTCAGTGCCGGTTTCAACCGTCTAGGTGTGTCCGGCCGGACGCGTGACTGTCTTTTCAATTTCATCCTCCAGAATGCGCTTCTCTTCCTCACGAAACGCGCGGCCGGCCGCCGCGTGAACCATCCGCAATACCTGCTTCAGCTTGCGTGCCTCGTCCCGCGCGCGGGCGGCGAGCCGCTCCTTCGCCGTTGCTATTGCGCCGTGCTCGACGCTTGCCGCTTTCAGACTGCGGCTGGCTACCTGCGTAACCAGCGCCGGCATTTTGCTTTCGTCATTGAACCCCTCGATGATCCGGCGCTCCCGCTCCTGAAGTTCGTTCTCGCGCGCCTGGCATTCCATCAGCTGCCACTCGGCGATGCGGTGCAGCCTGGCCTGAACGGCGGCAATGCGGCGAACCTTGCGATCCCTCGGCCTCATGTCCCGATCACCCGGCAAGCCACGCCGCAAACGCGATATTGAACTGCAGCACCATTTCGCGGCTGGTGAGGTAAAGCAGCAGTAGCCCACCAAAGAGCACGAACGGAATCGATATGAAGTAGACGGGGATGGTCGGCGTGAGCTTGTTGGCGAGCCCGACCGCCAGGTTGACGATGACAGCATAGATGACGAACGGGCTCGCGACCCGCAGCGCCAGCGTGAACGCCTGCGAAAGATGATCGACCAGTTGCGCCACGCTGCTTTCGCCGGTCATGCCGACAGCCGGCAGCCAGATCTGGTAGGAGCCCATCAGCCCGCGCAGCAGTTGCCAGTGCTGATCCGTCATGAAGAACAGGACGGTGGCGGACAAGGTGATGAGCGGAACCAGCGCCGGCACGTGTTCGCCGTCGTCGACCGTTCCCGGCAGGGTCAGCCCGATCGCGGATGCGATGAGGGTCGCCATCGTCTCAAGGGCGGAGAAGAACACCCGGGCCGTCAGGCCGATGACCAGGCCGACCAGCATTTCCGACCAGATCGTCCGGATGATGGTCGACAGCGTCGCCCCTTCCAGCACCGGGCGAAAGGTGCTTTCGAGCAAGGGAGACAGCATCAGGGTGACGTTGATGGCCAGGAACAGCCGGATCTGCATGGGAATGTTGGATCGCGAATGGCCGGGCGCAACCATCATGCAGGTGCCAACCCGGCAGAAGACCAGAAAGACGGCCAGTACCGAGATCGACACACCCGCGATCAAGAGATTGCTCCGAGCGACTTGACTTCGACTCCACGCGCGATCTCGACGTGGGAGAGGATCGGCAATGTCGGGAACATCCGCTCCGTGATCATGCGGACATAGGGACGGACGTCGGGAGGCGCCACCAGCACGACATTCTCCCCCTGCCCCGTCGCCTTGCCAACGGCAACGGAAACATCCGCGGCGAACTGCTCGACAAGCCTCGGATCGGCATCGAACTCGACGATCTCGCCCTTGGCATCGCGCTTGAGGCTCTGATGAAATGCAAGGTCCCAGCGATTGCCCATGCGCAACACTTTCAGCACGCCGTTATCGGAGAAATCACCGCAGATCTGCTGTGCGATCCGCATCCGGACGTGCTCCGCCACCTGCTCGGAGCGGCGGACATGCGGCGCGATCTCCGCAATGGCCTCGAGAATGAGATGCAGGTTCCTGATCGAGATGCGCTCGGCCAATAGAAGCTTGAGAACCGCCTGCAGACCCGAATAGGAAATCTGGGACGGGCAGATGTCCTCGATGAGCCGCTTGTACTCGGGATCCAGCCGGTCGAGCAGCGCACGCGCGTCCTTGTAGGACAACAGCTGCGCCAGATTGTTGCGGATGACCTCGCTGAGATGCGTGAGCAGGACAGAGATATTGTCGGCAACCTTGAAGCCGTCCCGCTTGACCTCTTCGAGGAAGGTCTCCGGGATCCACATCGCCTTCATTCCGAAGGCCGGCTCGACCGTCTCATCGCCCGGCACGTCCGGCTTCCGGTCGCCATCCAGCAGCACCAGCACTTCGCCGATGCGAAGTTCGTGGTGCGCCACGACCGTGCTGTAGATCTTGATGCGATAGGTCTTCGGCCCTATCGAAAGATCGTCGGTCAGCTTGATCTCGGGGATGACGAAGCCATACTGCATCGCGAACCGGCGGCGAATCTTGCTGACGCGATGGGCGAGTTCCCCATGCGCGTTGAGCATCCGGATCGCCAGCTGGCTGCCGACGCAAAGCTCGATATCCGCGGTCTTCAGGTATTCCTTGATCGAGTCCTTCGATTCAGCCTGCGCGCGTTCCTGGTCCTGCGCGACGCGCGCCCGCTCCTGCAATTCTTCCGCCGCCTGCCGGCGCGGAAGCGCGTAGCCCATGAACGCCATCACGCCTCCGAGAAACGCGAACGGCAGCATCGGCAGGCCCGGCAGCAGGCCCAGGATGAACATCATGAGCGCGGCCACCATCTGCGCGCGCGGATAGCCACCGAGTTGCTTGAGCACCGTCTGCTCGGCCGAGCCCCTCGTGCCGCCCTTGGAGACGAGCAGGCCGGCGGCGAGCGAGATGATCAGGGACGGAATTTGCGAAACCAGCCCGTCCCCGACCGAGAGCTTGGTGAAGATATCGGCGGCGCGCGACAGCGACATGCCGTGGTGGGTGACGCCGATGATGATGCCGCCGAATATATTGATGGCGGTGATCATGAGGCACGCGATGGCGTCGCCGCGCACGAACTTCGAGGCGCCGTCCATCGCGCCGAAGAAGGCACTTTCCTCTTCGAGTTCCCGGCGCCGGCGTTGCGCTTCCTTGTCGTCGATCAGGCCGGCTGACAGATCCGCGTCGATCGCCATCTGCTTGCCTGGAATGGCATCGAGCGTGAAGCGCGCCCCAACCTCTGCAATACGCGTCGCGCCCTTGGTGATCACGACGAAATTGACCGTGACGAGGATAGCGAAGATGATCAGGCCGATGACGAAATCGCCGCCCATCACGAACCTGGAAAAGCCCGCCACGACATAGCCGGCCGCATGCTCGCCTTCGCCCCCGTGCGAAAGAATCACGCGCGTCGTCGCCACGTTCAGCGCGAGGCGCAGGATGGTCGCGATCAGCAGCACCGTCGGGAACGCCGAGAAATCCAGCGGACGCTGGATCCATAGCGCGACCATGAGGATCAGGGCGGACAGGGCGATCGAAAACGCCAGGCCCATGTCGATCAACACGGTCGGAACCGGCAGGATCAGCATGGTCACGATGGCGACGATGCCGACCGCGAAACCGACGTCGGTACCGACCCGGCGTTGGCTCGGCGGAGCTGCGATCGTTATGTCGGCCATCGGAAATCCTGCAACGCGGTCATGCCGGCACCTTGCAGCGCCTAGCTTGCGCGAAGGTGGCGACGGTCGCGTCTGGCGTCAGAATCCCGTCTGGATTCGCGAGTAGAGCAACTCGGTAAAGGCGTAGATGTGGGCGCCCATGAACGACCCGGAGACGGCAACGACCACCAGCATGACCACGATCTTGGGGATGAATGTCAGCGTCATCTCCTGCACCTGGGTCAGCGCCTGCAACAGCGCGATGACGATGCCGACCAGCATCGCAGCACCGACGGCCGGTCCCGAGGCCACGATGATCGTCCAGACCGCCTGCTGGACGATGTCGAGTGCATCACGCTCGTTCATGGTTCAGCTGATGGTGATGCCCGGACCGAGCTGCACCTGGACGCCATTTTCCAGCGTTGCGACCGCCCCGCCCTGAATGATGTGCACGGCCGTGATCTTGCCGGTCGTGTTCTCGCCGTCCTCGCTGGTGAATGTCGCGGTGCGGCCGATCAGGCCTTCGGCCTGCGACAGCGCGCTGGTCGACAGCAGCGTGTCCAGCTTGGCGTTGGTCTGTATCGCCTGCTCGACCGACGACAACTGCGCGAACTGGCTCATGTATTGCGCCATGTCGGTCGGGCTGGTCGGATCCTGGTTGCGCATCTGCGCGATCAGGAGCTGCAGGAAATCGTTGTATCCCACCGTGGCCGACGGCGGCGACTTGTTGCCTGTCGTGGACTGGGTGGAGCTTACGCTATCGACAACCATGTCGTTCTCCTGGCTTTCAAGCGATCTTTGCGGGCGTCAGCAATTCGGAATTGCTCAGGATGGATTGCTCGATGTCGAACAGCGTTCGGAGCTTTCTCAGGGCGTCATAGTATCGCTTCGCCTCGACCAGCTCATCGACCACTTCCAGGCCGAGCAGTATTTCGGTGTTCTCGGCGACCGCAAGCAACGCGCAGCGCTGCTCGCGATAGACGGCCTTGGCTTCATCGATATCGTGCGGGCTCATCAGCATGAGTTGCACGACGAAATACAGCTGCCGCAGCGGCGTCGTCGCGTCCGCCACCTGCATGACCTGGCCCTCAAGCAGGAACGCGACGTCGTTGATCAGCTCGAGCGTCACCTTGCGGTCGACCCTCAACACTGCGCCGTTGACGTAGATCCGTTCTCCGCCACGCAACGAAATGCACATCGGCTTCTTCATGCCAGCGCATCTCGAATGACGACGTTGATGGCGACGAGCTCATCGACGTCGGTGGACTGATCGATCCGGATGCGGTCCGCTTCCTTGATTATCCACAGGCCGATCGAGATGAGCTCGGCGCGCAACTGCTCGGGCAGGCCGTTCCGCGGGCTCGCGAGATCCTGAACGAAGAATGCCCATAACCGGCGAATGTAGAGCAGCGCCTCGGCCGCCTCGGGCAGCAGAAGATCACCCCTCTGCAGGCGGTTGAGCAAGTCGATACCGTGATCCAGCGCCCGGTGTTCGCGCGCACGCGCTTCCCGGCCGCTATCCTCAATCACTGCCTCGTAACCGGATAATGTCATTTCAGTCGACAACCACTTGCTTCATGACGGGGACCGCCCATCAGAGATAGTTGAGAATGCTGAGCCTCTGAATGCGCGCGGTGAGCGCCAGAGACATGTCCAACTGCGTCTCGAGGTTCGTCACCCGCACCGATGCTTCCGCGGGATCGACCGTCTCCATGGCCGTTATCTGCTGGGTGATCAGATCGCTCTGGACCTTGAGCCGGCTGGTCGCATCGGTAGTTTGCTGCTGCGCGGTTCCAAGCCTCGCGCCCACGCCTGCGAGATCGTTAATGGCATTTCCAATGCCAACGAGTGCCGTGTCGATCACCGCCTGGAACGCGGCCTGATTCAGGTTTGGCGTTCCGAGGTCGCTCAGCATCGTATAGGCCATCGCCAGTTTCCGGAACGCCGGCTCATTGGCGCTCACCGAGGTGTCGACGGTCTGGGTCGTCGAGATGCGGCTGCGCATCACCTGGTCGGAAGCTGTCGACCAGTTCGCGCCCCAGGCCGGGTCGGCGAATTCGGCCTGGAGCGTCGTATCGAGGAAATTCTGCATGTCGGTGGCGGTGATGCCGGACGCCAGCGGCGAGTCCTGCGCGAAGCCGAACGCCGCGAGGAACGCCGCGTCGATGGCCGCCTTGTTGGGCGATCCCGCCGCATAGTCCGCAATCGGCGCCACGCCGGTATTGATGCCGCCGAACAGGTACTGGCCGTCCATCGTCACGTTGAGCGTGGCGATCAGGCTCTGGAGATTGGCGCTCGCCGGCTGTGCGATGATGCCACCGCCGTTGGCGGAATTGCGCGCGGCAAGCAGATCCTTCTGGAAGGACTCTGCCGTTTCGATCAGCACGCTTACGCGTTGCTGCGCCACATCCATGTGGCCGGCAACCAGCGCGTTTGTATCCACCAGCTTGTCGATATCGACCAGTTCGGCCCGTAGCACCACGTCGCGGCCCGCGAGTGCGCCAAGCGTCTTGCCCGGATCGGCCAGGCGCCCCGTGGTCGCCTCCTTGGTCGCTTCGGAAAGCGCCGCCCTGCTCTTCATGGACGAAATGCGCAGCGTCGTGGAGATCGCGTTCGTGGCGATAAAGGTCGTACTCATGGCATCACCTCACGGCCGCAAGAAGTTGTCGCAGCATTTCGTCGACCGTCGCGATCAGCTTCGACGTGGCGGAAAATGTGCGCTCGACCTGCAGCATGAACGACATCTCATCGTCCATGTTCACGCCGTTCACGTTCGAGAGCGCCTCCGCGCTGCGCTCCAGCAACGTCTGGCTATAGGTCGATTCGTCGCCCGCGCTCTTGCGCTGCGATTCCAGCCAGCTGACGGACGATCCGGCAAAGTCGATCAGGGTTGCATTCGGCTTGGCCAGCGCCGCCGCATCGAACGGACGGCTTTGCGCGATCCCGTCGACCAGTTGCTGGACACGCTCGAAAAAGCCTGCTTCGCCACCGGTATTGTAGACATAGGCCGGGTTGCCGGAAATGCCGCCGTCCCGGAGCAGGTTCGGATTGCCGCCGGCGCTTTGATCGACCGAGGCAGCGACGCTGATTGTGCCGGCAAGACCGGCGGAGATCACGCCCGACGCCGGAATTGCCGGCGCGCCCGGGTAGGTGAAGAGGCCGGGAACATCTGGTAGCGCCGCCGCGGTCTGGTCGCTCTCCGCGAAGATCTCGATCAAACCACGCGCGATCTCGTCAAGCTGGCTCTGATAAGAGACCGAGGCGTCGTCCCGAAGCGCGGCAAGGCCGCCGAGCTTTCCGCCATGGATCGGCATAACAGCCCCGGCGCCGGTCACGGGCACGCCATCGATATAGACGGAGTTTCCGGCGATGCCTGCGTTGAATGCGTAGGTCGGATCGAAGGTGACCGACCGCGCGTTGGTCTCGAACAGCGTGACGCCGGAGTCCGTGTAGATCACCATATCGTTGTTGGCGCGCGTGGCCACGGTGATGCCAACTTCCTGCGAAAGCCGCGACAGGATGCTGTCCCTCAGATCAAGATGATCGGTGGTGTCGGCCCCCGTGATCGTTCCCTTGACGATCGCGGTATTGACCGTCTCGAACTGCGCCAGCAACTGGTTGATGGTGGCGACCGACGTGGCCATATCGGCGTCGGCATCGGCCCGCACAGCCTGAACCGTCCTGGTCGCATCGTTGAGCGACGACGCGACGCCCTTTGCCGCGTTCACCGCGGCTTGCGCCAGCGTGATATTATCCGGCGCCGAGGCATATTGCTGCAGCGCGCTTTTCAGCTTGGCGATCTGCGCGGCGGGCGACTGATCGAGCTCCGGATCGTCGATTGTGGCGGCCGCGATCTTCTGCAAGCCGTTATAGATCGTGTCGTGCTTGGCAGACGTCGAGGCCGCCTTCAGGACGTTGTAGAACAGCCCCGTACTGGTCGCCCGCTGGATGCCTGCGACGTAGACGCCGTTGCCCGGCATCGTCGTCACCAGCACGTTCTTGCGCGAATAGCCGTCCTGGGTGGCGCCGGCGATGTTGCGCGATACGGCGGATGCCTGCGTGCCGGCCGCCATCAGCGACGACCGGGCAGAGTTGAGCGCGAGCGTGAGTGTCATGAATGCTTCCGGTCAGTGCCCGCGGCCACGCTCAGCGTTTCAGGTTGACGAGAACGTCGAGCAGATCAGCGCCGGTCTGGAACACCTTGGAATTGGCCGTATACCCGCGCTGCGACTCGATCATCGAGGTCAGCTCGCTCGCGAGATCTACATTGGACTGCTCGAGCGCTTCCGGCTTGATGGTGCCAAAACCACTCTGCCCCGCGAAGCCGACCTGGATGTTTCCGGAATCGAGTCCTACCGAATAGACGTTGCCCACCTCCGGAGAAAGATTGTCCGGGCTCGGCACCATCGCCAGCGGAACGCGATATCGCGCGAGCCGCGTTCCGTCGGTGTAGATCGCATACATGGTGCCGTCGGTATCGACCTCCACCTTCTCGATGGCGCTCGGCGCATTGCCGTCGACTGTCGGCCGGGTAAACTGGAAGTCGGCAGCGACCTGCGTCATGTTCGCAAGATCCAGCGTGAATGGCGAGCCGCCCGGGATCGTGAACGTGAGCGAGGTCGGACTGGCAGCATCCAGCCTGCCCTTTCCGGTCGCGCTGACGTCGAAGGTGAACGTATCGGCATCCAATGCCGGGGTCGAATAGGGGAACCCACCGGCCGTCGAGTCGGCATTGTTGTACACCCGCACATCCCAGGTATTGGCCGCCGTCTTGGACATGTAGATGTCGAGCGTCACCCTGTTGCCGATATTGTCGTAGGTCACCAGCGACGTCTTCGACGTATAGGCAGGAACGCCGGCGGTGATGGCCGCGTTGGAATCGAGGTTGACGCTTGCGGTTGCCTGCGTCGACGGATTTCCCTCCAGCGCAGTCTGCCCGATATTGACTATCTCGAGGCCCGCAATGCCATTCGCGACAACGGCAGGCGGACCGTTTTCGAGATTGTAGCCCATCAGATAGAAGCCCGCCGCGTTGACCAGGTTGCCCATGCCGTCAGGCACGAAGGACCCGGCACGGGTCATGAAGGCCGCCCCTCTGGCATCGGTCACGGCAAAGAAGCCGTTGCCCTGGATGGCAAGGTCGGTCGCCGATGTCGTGTACTGGAGCGTTCCGGGATCGGAGATCGCGTAGCGTACATGTGTCTCCACGCTACCGGAGTTGTAACTGCCGGTCCCGCTCCGCAGAATGAGCGATGAGAATTCGGTGGACGCGCGCTTGTAGCCGGTGGTGTTGACGTTGGCGATATTGTCGGCCACGGTCGACAGCTTGTTCGACTGTGCGGTCATACCGGAGCCGCCGGTGCGCATGACGCCATAGAGACTCATCGACATCCTCCATTCTGAGTGATTGCCATTAGAGGCTAATTTCCTTGCGTGGGGCTGACTGCAGTTGCGCCGGCTTCACGCGAAGCGGTTCGCTCGTTGCAGAATGCGCGCGCGCCGCTCGTCCAGGATCCGAACCCGCTGGCGACGAGACTGCCGATCACGCTGCAGATGTAGCGGCGCTGCCCGGTCGTGTTCGTCGGACCTGCGTTGTAGCGTGCGACCGCCATCGTCCAGTTGCCTTCGCGCGTGCGCAACTCCTTGAGGAAGCGCGCGGCGTAATCGACATTCCGGGCCGGATCGAACATCGCCTCGACGCCGGAAAATTTTCCGCCGTGATACCGATGATTGATCTGCATGCAACCGAGATCCACCAGCTTGGCGCCCTTGCCTTTGGCCTCGGCAAACCGCGCCACGGCATTGCCGAGATCCGCGGCCAGCACCGTCTTTCCATCGACATTGAGCGCATAGGGATTGAGGACGCCCTTGCGTCCGGTTTCGCTGAGGCCGACCGCATACAGCACGCCGAGCGGGACGCCGTGCCTGCGTGCGGCAAGCGCCATCTCGCGCTCGCAGGGCCCGTTCGCGCTCGCCGCCGTCGTCACGCTACAAATAGAGAGCACCGCTATTCCGATGGGGCCCAGCCTCCTGCCGCTGATGCCGCTCCGCCGGTTCCGTGAACTGCTCATGTTGCCGCCTGTTCTGTCTGGAGCCGGCCTGCGTATCGCCGGACTGCCGCTCCGAAGCCGCGTTGTCGATCTGCGATCCGCCCTGCATCTGCTGTGACTGCCGCTGTTCCGGCTGCGCCTGCTGTTGGCCGGCGCCCGGATTTGCATCGCCAGCACGGCTGTGGTCGATCGCGGCGATGTCGAACGCGTAACCGGCGGACTGCATGACGTCAGTCAGTGCGCCACGCTCCTGCTGGAGCATCTGGGTGGTTTCATATCGATCCGCCGTAAGACGGACTTCGACCGCATCGCCGATCAATCGCATCTTGACGATGACGGAACCAAGGTTCGGTGGATCGAGCTGAAGCGTCAGGATCCTGACCGGCTTGTCGGCCAGCCTGGGTATTGGCAGCGCGGCATCGGACGAACTGGGAGCGGCAGGCGGTGGGGCCGTCGGAAGGTCCATCGCCATCCGGTCCACGATCTTCTGCAGCATCGTCACCTGCTGAACAGGCTCAAAGTGAGTCTCCTGTTGACGTACGACCACCTTTACAGGCGGCGGCGTCCGCATCTCGGTAGCGTTGACGGAGAGAGCGATGCGTTGCTTGGGCGGCTCATCCGCTTTCGAAACGTCCAATGTGCCCGCGGCGTTCAGTTCGGCGTCGTCAGTCACCAGCATCGCCGGCCGTTCGGGATGGCTTTCAGCATGCGTAACGCGTTGCATCGGAGGATCCTCGCGCGCGGCGGGCGTCTGGGTCTGATCCAGGCGCGATATCACGGCGCTGAGAGCCACTTCCGGCCCCCGCCATTCCGGCGGCAACGGCGTGGACTCCGCAGCGGCGTGCTGCGGCGGCATCTCGTTCTGTGGATTAGCGGCCTCTTTCGGCCGGGTCGTCACTTCTTCGATGATTTCCGCAATCCGGCCCGGGACCTCCAGGCCTTGCGAAACATCCGTCTCGGCGCGCCTCGTCTCGGCCTTTGGCGCCGGCTTCGTGCCTTGGGCGATCGATCGCAGTTGCTCGCGAAAGTGTTCGGCCTTCTCCTTGCCGTCTTTCGCGGCCACTGCCTGCTGAGAGCCAAGACGCGACGATGCCTTTGCGACCGCAAGTTGACGAAACGCGGCAATCAAGGGATCGGCCTTGTTCATCAATTTTTCTCCTTTAGCTGCGCTTCCGATTCATCGAGGAGTTTCTGTGCGCGATCGAGCGCCCCGAGCGAACCGCTGAAGTTGATCCGCGGCCGCATCGCTGTTTGTTCCGCCTTGGCCGCGTCGAGTTGTTGCGGCGCCGCGGGCAATGGCATTCTTACGCCACGTCCGAGTTGGAGCGCGGCGGCCAGGATTTCGGCGTCCTGCTCTGGGAGCCGGCTCGCGTCGATCTGCTGCAGGTCAAGAAAGGCTTCTTCATGGGCGTCGGTGACGACGCGCGCGGCGGCGCGATAGAGCCGCGCCCGCGTGCGTTCGGGGCTTCCCACTTCCGTCATCGACGCGATACGCTCGGCTGCGAGGTCAGTCATTCCGGTCTTGCCCCGAACCAGCGCCATACGTGCGATCAGCAGATAGAGGGCGCGCTGGCTGGCGCGGTCAAGATGATCGAGCACGGCGACAAGGCGCGGGAAGCGGTCGGTCTGCTGCGCGAAGCTGAAGCGCGCAACCGACAGCGCAAAACGCTGGCGGAAATTCCCGGCATAGATCGAGTGCCGATAGCGGCGAAAGTACTGCACCGCGAGCGATTCGAACTTGTCGAAGTCGTCGACCTGCCCGGCCAGAAAGATTTCCCGGCGCAGCGCGGCCTCCTCGACCAGCGTTCCCGGCATCAAAAGCCGCACCTCATCGAGGCGTTCGATCGTGGCTTTCAAATCGTTCTGTGCAAGGAGCGCCGACTGCACCAGCGCGATCTCGGCGCCGAGTGTTGCCGGGAGCGCGCGCGTATTCACGTTGCCAAGCCGCGACCTCGCCTCGTCGGGCCGGCCTTCGACATAGGCGATCGCGCCGTCGAGCAGCGCGTCATCGATGTTCAGCAGCTTGCGGGAGCGGAGTTCTCCGACCACCTGGGGATCCCCGCCGCTCAGCAGGAACGTCAGTGCGGCGCGCGCGTTTCGCGGATCCTTCCACACGGCTGGATCGGCCTCCTGGAACTTCTCGGCAAGGCGCTTCAGGGTGGCTGGCTGCGCGTTGTGCGCGTCCAGGTTTCCGCGCGAGATCTCGTCCTGCATGACCTGCAGCGTGCGGACGAGTTGATAGGGCTCGCGCACGGGCGGCACAGCGTCCTCCGCCGGCGCGGGGCCTGCAAGCACAAGCAGGGCGGCTGCGATGAGCGGTGCGTAGGTCATGGCGTCGGAGTACGGATCACGAGTTCGATCCGGCGGTTCGGTGCGGCGAGCGGATCGCCCGGATCCTTCGGGCGGCGATCGGCATACCCTTCGATTCGATCGACCCGCCGCGGGTCCAGCCCGCCGCGAATCAGCATGTGATAGGCCATGTGCGCCCGGTCGGTCGACAGTCGCCAATTATCATAACCCGGCGAGCGATAGGCGCGGCTATCGGTATGCCCGCGCACGATCACCTGCCCGCGATGCTGCGAAATAAGCGGCGTGATCTTGTCGAGCGCGCGAACGAGACCCGCCGTCGGCTCGGCCGAGCCGTTGGCAAACATCCCATAGTTTACGTCGTCCGTGAGATTGATCAGGAGACCCTCACTGGTCTCCCGGACTTCGGTCACGGGGCGCGCCGTCCCCAGGGATGCGAGCGCTGCGGATATCGCCGCTTGCAGCCTGGCCGCGGCGTTCGGCGGTGCGGAGCCTGCATCGGCCCGTGGCGCAGACGACCGGTTGACGGGCGCGCTACTCCTGGATTCATCGTCGGCAAACAGTCCGACCGGTTTGAGCTCCTCCTGCTTGTCCGGCCCCGCCGGGACCGGCCTGGCCTGCTCGCTCTCCTGAACCGGCGTCACCGTCGCGTCGGGCTTGCCGCTGGACGGACGCGGACCCTGCCCTTCGATGAGCGCCGCGACCTCCTCGTTGAGTCTGAGGCTGCCGCTCTCCTTGCGCCCCGGGGCCTTTTCCTCCAGCGGCGACGTCGACGCCATCGGCCAGTTGATGGGATCGAACGGATCGCGATAGGCCTCGCCGCCCTTTAATCCCTCCTTGCGCGCCGGGTCGAGCGCGGTACCGGCTTGCGCATTACGGGGCGGAGCACCGGCAATTTCCGAAAGCACCGTATAGGGATCGCGGAACAATGCGGCTTCGTCGAAGCGCGATAGCGGAACCTGAGGTCGGTGCGTTGCCAGCGTGGCCTTGTCCGATTCGGGATGCGGCTGCTTGCTCTCACCCTCCATCGCTTTGCCGGGATCGACCCGCCTGGCATCGTTAATTCCCTTGCGATCGGGCGTCGAGTCGGTCAGCTTGATCGGATTGAAATAGGTCGCGACGCTTTCACGCGTTTCCTGGTTGGTGGCGCTGATCAGCCACATCACCAGAAAGAACGCCATCATCGCCGTCATGAAGTCGGCATAGGCGATCTTCCAGACGCCGTTCTTTTCCTCGACGTCGAGATAGTTTCGACGTCGAATGATGATCAGTTCGGCTTTGTCTGGATCAGCCATCTCAGGCGAGCGCCGCGAGCTTCAATCGTTCGGCCCAGATCTTCACCTGGGTCTCCAGGACGGTCTGGTCGACGATGACCGACACCTCGGCCACCGGCTCGGCGCGGAGTTCGACCGCGATTAAACGCGCGCCAAGCTTGCTCCGCACCAGCTCTATCATTTCGGACGGCCCCGTTATTCGCAGAAGGGGCCTGCGGCTGTCCCCGGTGATGGAAGACAGCTTTTCGACGAAACTGGCTGCGGCCTGCCTTTGCACGGCGTTCGATATCAGCGGTTCGAGTATCCGCGCCGTCACCCCGGCAATCCTGGCCTCGAGCTGTTTGCCGACATCCTCGATGCTGTCGGCGATCCTGGCGGCGGTCCCATTGAGCAGATCGTTCCGCTTCTCGCCCAGCCGGACGTCAAATTTTTCCTTTTCGTCGTTCAGCTTCCGCTCGTATTCTGTACGGGCCGTAGCGTAGCCGGCGGAAAGCCCGCGCTGGTAGGCATCGTCCTCCAGCGGTGGGGCCGCCGGCTTCGGTGGCTGCGCCTTCGTGCTGGAATGCAACGCGTGATCGAACGGAACGACCCTGCTGCGCCCCTTCGAAGACTCCTGTCGATCGAAGTCGGTCAGCAAGCGCGCTACCTGTTCCGTGCTCATGCCGCCTCCTCCTGCCTGATCCACTGCTTGAGAATCGCTGCCGCCTGCTTCTCATCGAGCTGGACGATCTGCTCCAGCCGCTTCTGGGGAGCGTGCAGCGCTTTTCTCGAAACGTCCTGCACGAGGTTGGGCGCCTCCTCGCGTGAAAGCCGGCCCGCCGCACCGTCTTCGTCGCCCAGCAGGCCGGCACCATCAGCCGTCAGCAGTTTGGCGCTTTCATCCGACCTGGAACCGGCCAGGATCGTGTTGATCGCGGGCCGCAATCCAAACCAGATCAGCATGCCGGCGACGGCAAGGATCGTCAGCGCACTGACGAAGCTGCCCGCCTGACGCATCATCACCTCCGAGAAGGTGATGCCGGGCACCGGCGTCAGATCGCGGGCGCCTTCGATGAAATCCACTGCCGAGACCTGGATCTGGTCCCCTCGCGGACGGTCGAGCCCCGCGGCCGTCGCGGCAATCTGGGCAATCTCGGCAACCCTGGCTTCGATCGCCTGCTCGCTGGCCTTGTCGCCGGCCTTCTCACCCAGACTGGCCGCAAGGCGCGGCCGATTGACCAGCACGGCGAGGAACATCTTGTTCACGACGTAACCGTCGCTGACGGTCGTGATCGTCTTCGACGACACTTCGTAATTCGTGACGTCTTCGCGCCGCTGCTTCTCATCGTTGGAATTCTTCGCGCCGGTCGCGTTGACCTGCTGATCCGGGAGATTCTGCTGCACGGTCGTCGGCGTCTGCCGGTCCAGGCTCTGGGACGTCTCTTTTTCACGAACGGCGCGAACCGACCGCTGGACCCGGGACTCGGGATCATACACCGTCTCGTTGGTCTGCCGCTTGTCGGTGCTCAACTGGGTGGCGACACTGACCTCGAAATTGTCCAGACCCAGATATGGCGTCAGCGCCTTGCTGACGTTCTCCTGGATCGCCCTGCTCACCACGCGCTGCAGGTTGGCCATCGTGGTCGGCGAGCTGCCGACTCCGTCGTCGTCCGAGCCCAGCAGCGATCCATCGCTGTCGAGCACGGTCACCTTGTCCGGCGTCATGCCGGGTACGGCAGCCGCGACGAGATGGCGGACCGAGCGCGCGGTGCGCGCCTCGGCAGGACCGTCCGTCCGCAGCACCACCGATGCCGAAGGCGGCAGTTGCTCGCGCCGGAACGATCCGCGCGCCGGCACGACGATGTGAACGCGCGCGGCCTTGACGCCCTTGATCACCTGGATGGTGCGCGCGATCTCACCCTCGAGCGCGCGGACCCGCGTGATTTCCTGCATGAACGACGTGAGCCCGAGCGAACCGATCTTGTCGAAAAGCTCGTATCCGCCGCTGGTGCTGTTCGGCAGCCCCTTCTCGGCCAACAGGGTGCGCGCCTGCGCCGCCTGCCCGGGACGAACGAAGATCGTATCGCCGGTGGCGTTCACGTCGAAGGAGACATTGGCATCGCGCAGAACCGCGCTCACGCGGGTGACATCCTCGCGGGTGAGACCGGAGTAGAGCACGTTGAATTCCGGCCGGCTCAAATAATATGCGCCGCCGCCGACACCGAGGAAAACCGAAAAGCCGACAAACGCGAGCAGCGCGAGACGACGCGGGCCGAGTTCGAGCAGATTGTTCCAAAGCTTCTGCGCGTATTCGCGATTGACCATAACACCCTCTGCCCGCTTTCGAATCCATTCTCGATTGCGAAGCTTGCCCGAGGGTTGCGCTCACACGCCCATAGCGGCCGCGACCCTTTCGGTCACGGCCGCCGTGGTCATGGAACGACGTGTGGTATTAGCCTCTGAACAGCGACAGGATGCTCTGGCTGCCCGAGTTGGCAATCGAGAGCGCCTGAATGCCGAGCTGCTGCTGCACTTGAAGTGCCTGCAGACGGGTCGATTCAGCATTCATGTCGGCGTCGACGAGCTGGCCGATACCGCGATCGAGCGAGTCGGTCAGGGTCTTCACGAAGTCCTGCTGCAGGCCGATGCGGTTCTTGATGGCGCCGAGGTTGGTCGCCGAGTCCGTGATCTTGGCGAACGCGTCCTCAACTCCCTGGATGTAGGTCTCGAGCTTGGCCAGATCGGCGGCGCTGTCGGTCAGCTTCGAGATGTCCATCTTCGCGACGCTGACGGTTTCCCAGGCAGCACCAGTGAAGGCGTCGAAGGTCTGGTCGAGCACGCCCTTCTTGGTGTCGACCGGCGCGGCGAGCGCGGTCAGGGTGACCGCAGCGCCCAGACCGGCGACGGAGGCGTCGATGGCGATGGTGGCGTCGTTACGGCTCTTGAAGGACAGCGCCGTGCCGGCGGTGTTGACGCCGACCGACAGACCGTCGATGTTGAGCTTGTTGATCTGCGTGGCAATGTCCGCCAGTGACGTATTCGCGGCCACGGCGATGTTGATGGCCGGAGCGGCGCCGATGGTCACCGTGATGTTGCCACCGACGTCGGTCGCGGCGGCATAGGCAGCCGTGGTGGCGGTCGGGAACGCCTGCGCATTGTAGGCCGTATCCAGGTTCGCGTCGTAGAGCTTGATCGCGTCCAGGTTGACCGAGAGTGTATCGATCTTGACCGAGCCGCCAACGCGGGAGAACGACGACACGACCGACTTCGTGGAGTTGTAGCTCGCCGAGGTCGAGTCGACCGAGATCCAGTTTTCGCCGTTGAAGACCGCGCTGTCGGCGGTGTTCTTCAACTGCTTCTGCAGTTCGGTGATTTCGCTCTGGATCTTGGCGCGATCGACGCCTGGCGTACGGGCGGCAACCAGCTTCGCCTTGATCTGCGACACGACGCTGACCGTGCCGTTGAGGCCGGTGTACATCGTATCGATGGTCGCGGCACCCAGACCGAGAGCGTCCTGCACGGCGCTGAGAGCCTGGACGTCCGAACGCATCGTGGTCGCGATCGACCAGTAAGCGGCGTTGTCGGACGCCGTCGAAACCCGGTAGCCGGTGGAGATGCGGTTCTGGGTGGTGGCAAGGCCCGCATTGACCGAGCGCAGGGTCTGCAGCGCGGTCATGGCGGCATTGTTGGTCATCAAGCTAGACATCGTATGTCCCTTTAATTTGATTTGATTTGTTCAGGGGGACATACCGGACTTTCACCGGTACGGCAGGACGGCATCATGCCTTTGGGTCGCCACAGGGGGCACCCAACCTTCCGTTGCGCCATCCTAGCGCCCAAACCTTACCCAAAGCTGAACAACGCCGCGGCCTGGCTTCACGCCGCCCGACTATTGAAACGACCGGACCAGGCCGACCGCGAGCAGATTCCAGCCGTCGATCAGCACGAAGAAAAGCACCTTGAATGGAAGCGCAAAGACGGTCGGCGGCATCATCATCATGCCCATCGACATCGTGAGCGTGGCGACGATCATGTCGATGACGAGAAAAGGCATCACGATCAGAAAGCCGATTTCGAACGCCCGGCGTAGCTCCGAGATCATGAACGCCGGTATGATCACGCGAAGGTCAATCTTCTGGCCATCGAACCGGGCCTTGAAACTTTCCGCCGCGAGACTTTCGAAGGTCTGCAGGTCCTTCTCCCGGACATGCGCCAGCATGAACTCGCGAAACGGATCGGTTACGCGCGAATAGGCTTCCTGTTCGGTAATTTCGTTCTGCATCAATGGTTGAACGCCGTTCTGCCAGGCCCGATCGAACGTCGGCGCCATGACGTAGAAGGTCAGGAACAGGGCGAGGCTGATCATGACGATGTTGGCCGGCGTGGTCTGCAATCCGAGGCCCGCCCGCAGAAACGAAAGGGCCACAACGAACCGCGTGAAACTGGTCACCATGATCAGGAGGCCGGGCGCCAGTGACAGCACCGTGAGCAGTGCGACCATCTGGATGACCCGGCCGCTGGCGCTGCCCTGGCCTGGCGGCAGCAGCGTCGAGAGATCCGGCAACTGCGCAGATGCCGCGCTCGGCAAGAGCAGCAGAACGGCTACAAGCAGTACGCGCTTCATTGGACGACCAGTGTTTCGATGATCAATTCGCGTACCTTGCCGCTGGAACGAATAACTGCCCGCTCGTTGAGGTCCTCCCGCAGATATTGCAGCCCCCGCGCGCCCTCGATCTGCGCCGGCGAGAGCGTTCTCAGGTATGCAACGACGTCTTCACCGACCCGGGCGGCGAGAATGCTCGCCTCTTCCTCATTCAGCTGTTCCGTGATCACGGATGCTTCCATGCGAATCCAGGCTCCGGGCGGCGACGCCAGGTTGGTGACGACGGGCGATATCTTGCGAAGCCGGGCGTTTGGACTGAATGCCGACGCCACCGGCTGCTCCTGCACTTCCTTCTGACTGTCCGCAATGCGCTGACTAGTGGACAGCAGATGCAGGCTCGAGAGCACCCCCGCTCCGGCAGATACGGCCGTGATCACGAGGAAGACGGCCAGCCATTGCATCATGTCACCACTCCCCTGTCCGCCGATGCATTTTGGGTCTCAAGCCGCAAGTCATGACCTAGAACGGAACAACGCGATCGTAGATCTGGTGTCCCCACGCCGGCTGCTGCACCTCCATCAGGCGGCCGCGGCCGCCATACGAAATTCGCGCTTCGGCGACTTTTTCATAGGCGACCGTATTGTTCCGGGTGATATCCAGTGGCCGCACGATGCCGCCGACGTTCAGAACCCGCATCTCGTAGTTCACGCGCACTTCCTGCGATCCGCTGATCAGGAGGTTTCCGTTCGGCAGCACGTCGACGACGGCTGCGGCGACCGAGAATTTCACCTCCTCGGTCCGGTCGATCTTGCCGGCGCCCTTGGTCGACGATTGCGAATTGGTGTTCGCGTCGACCTGTCCGGCTTTCGACCACGGCAGGAACTCGGCAAAGAAGTCGGCGCTGAACGACGTTTTCGAGTCGCGCGACCGGTCCGTCTTGTTATCGAGCGTAGCCTTGTCGTTCATCGATATCGTGACCGTCAGGAGATCGCCGACGCGCGTTGCGCGCGAATCCCGATAGAGATCCTTGCGTTCGAACTGGCCGCGCCGCTCGATCGGAATGGCGCGCGCATCCGCCTGCAACCCCTGCCCGATCGGCGACATCGCCGGCGCCTGGTTGAAGTCGGCGAGATTGCTGGCGCAACCGCCCAGGACGGTGCACACCACGAACGCAAAAGGTAATCGCATGGACTTCATTTCCTGGCCTTCCCGTCGTCGGGACGACGCATGCCGGCCAGCGTATCGGCGAGGTGGGCCCCGCGCGCCGGCTCCATCTCATTCAGGATGGCGCTTGCCGTCCTGGCCCGAAGCTTGGCAAGCACGGCGGCTGCCGTATCGTCCGCCATGCTCGCAATCTGCTGCGCCGCGGCGTCCGGATTCATCCGCGAATAGATCTCGACAACATTGTCTTCCGCCTTCTTCAGGAAGTCCTCGCGCAGCTTCAGCCACTGCTCATACTCGGCCCGCTTCGCCTCCAACTCCGCAATGCGCTGCCGGAGCTTTGCCTCCGCGGCCTCCAGTTCCTTTTGCTGCCACGCGACCCGGGCATCCAGGGCCGCATCGGCAACATTGGCGCAGAACCTGGCGACGTCGGACTCCGATTGATTGCCCGGTGCCGTCTCGCCCGCTCCGGCCGGCAATGCGGCATTCTTCTTGGTGACGGCTGCGGTCGTCAAAGTCCTGTCCGGCGGCGGCAGCGGGGGCGCAGGTTCGGGCTTCGCCGCAGCGCGGGGACGCGGGGGCGATTTGGTGAACTCGCTCAGATCAAGTGGCCTGGATGGCTTCTGCCCGGACTGGGCCCAAGCCGGCGCCGGCCCGGACAGCGCGACGCAGCCCAGCAGAAGCAAGTTTCTCGACAATGTCCCGATGCCAGGCATTCGCCCTCTCGTGAATGATCGGTGCGAGCGTTGCACGCGCAAGCTTGCGCGACGCTGTCGCGGAAATCTCACTGGATGACGAGATCGGCTTGCAGCGCGCCCGCCGCCTTGATCGCCTGCAGGATCGAGATGATTCCGGATGGCTTTAGCCCGATCTGGTTGAGGCCGCGCACCAGCCGCTGCAAATCCGTGCCGCGCAGGACCGCGACCTTCGCGCCCGGTTCATTGACGTCGATGAACGTCTGCGGGACCACGACTGTTTCGCCTCGCTTGGAGAACGGCGATGGCTGGGAAACAATCGGCGCCTCGGTAATGCGAACCGTCAGGTTGCCGTGGGTAACGGCGACCGTCGAAATCTGCACGTCCCGGCCTATCACTACCGTGCCTGTCCGCTCGTCGACCACAACGCGCGCCGGCGTATCGGGCTCCACCAGCAATTCTTCGATCTCGGCGATGAAGCGAACCGGCGAAGCGGATCGCGGTCGATACAGCACGATCGTTCGATAATCGCGCTCGAAGGCAATCCCGGCCTGATACCGCCCGCGGCCATAGTGATTGATCGCGTCGAGAATTCGCGTGGCCGTCACGAAATCCGGATTCTTCAGCTCCAGAACCAGCGAGGCCATATCGCTGAAGTTACCCTTCACTTCGCGTTCGATCAGCGCACCGTTCGGGATGCGGCCCGAAGTGGCGACACCCTGATTGACGGTCTGTGCCGCGCCTTCGACCGAGTATCCACCCACCGCGATGGCCCCCTGGGCGACCGCATAAACCTCGCCGTCCGCAGCGCGCAACTGCGTCATGACGAGCGTCCCGCCGAGCAGCGAAGACGCGTCACCGAGCGAGGAGATCGCGACATCGAGCCGTGAGCCACCGGAAATGAAGGGCGGCAGATCGGCCGTCACCATCACGGCCGCGACGTTTCGGGTTCGAAGCGACGTGCCGCGAATGTTGATGCCCATGTTGTCGAGCATCGATTGCAGCGATTGCTCGGTGAAGGGCGAACTTCGCAGCGTGTCGCCGGTGCCCTTCAGGCCGATCACCAGCCCGTAGCCCAGGATCTGGTTCTCGCGCACGCCCTTCAGGTTGGCGATATCCTTGATACGCACTGCCGCGTCGGCCGCCGTGATCGAAAGGGCCAGGATCAGCCCCGTTAGTACCCGCCGCATCATCCGTTCTGGATCCGCACTGATCCATCCGACTGGATGATTCCCCTGACCGTCACGCCGGTGTCGAGATTACGGAGCTGAATGAGCGCGCCCGGGCTGCCGGACTGAAGCGACGTTCCATAGGTGACAATCGACAGCGCGCCATCCTCGATGATGACTTTGACGACATTGCCGCGTGTCACGATTTTCTGTTCTTCGAGGGCATTGATCGGGATCATCTGTCCGGGCAAAAGCGTGCGTCGGGCGATACGGCCGACAACCATCGGCCGCTCGCTGATGAATGCCGCAGCGCCCTGGATGTTCGGCGCAAACGCCCGATCGATGATCAATTCGTCCTTGATCAGATCGCCCGGGTAGATCGTGGTCGCCGGCACAGGAAAGCGCACTGGTTCCTGCGCAATCGCGTTGCCGCCCACGACCAATGCAGCAATGGCAAGGATCGCAATCATGCGCATGACGACAGGTATGACGCGTATCAATGCCATCGCTCCACTATCGATTATCAACCCTTATCGAAGGCCCTTGGAGACCGTCGCAGCCATCTCGTCGGCTGCCTGGATCACCTTCGAATTCATTTCATAGGAACGCTGGGCCGAGATCAGCTCGGTGATTTCCTTGACGGGATCGACGTTCGAGCTCTCCAGATAGCGCTGATGGATCTTTCCGTATCCGGGATCGCCGGGCACGCCGACCACCGGAACGCCGGACGCGATCGTCTCCTTGTAGAGATTGCCGCCGAGCGGATCGAGCCCGGCTTCGTTGGCAAAGCTGGCAAGCGTCAGCCTGCCCAACAGGCGTGGCGCGACCTCATTGTCCAGCTTGGCATAGACCTGCCCGGATTCGTTGACGGTGACCTCGACCGTGCCCTGCGGAATGAGAATTGCCGGCTCGACATTGTAGCCGTCGGCCGTCACCAGCTGCCCGTCGGCGTTGGTGTTGAACGATCCGGCGCGGGTATAGAGCGTGTCGCCGTTCGGTCCCACGATCTGGAACCAGCCGCGGCCGTTGACCGCAAGATCGTACGCATTTCCCGTCTGCGCCAACGCGCCCTGAAGATGCAACTTTCGCACTGCCGTGGATCGAACACCGAGGCCAAGCTTCGCCCCTTCGGGCACCGCGCCCTCGCCGACACGGTTCGGGACACTTTGCATCCGATCGATCTGATAGAACAGATCGGTGAACTCGGCGCGCGAGCGTTTGTACGATGTCGTATTGATATTCGCGATGTTGTTCGCAACGACCTCGACATTGAGCTGCTGAGCGCTCATTCCGGTCGCCGCTATAGCAAGGGCTCGCATTTCCTACCTCAAATCGCCATTCGACTGACTTCTTGATACGCCTGCACGACCTTGTCTCGTACCGCGACCGCCATCTGCAGCGTCCGCTCGGCGGTCATGACGGCCTCCACCACGCGCTGGGCCGACACTTTTCCGTGGATCGAGGAGATCGACGCGGCTTCGCCTGCCTTGAGCGCGCCGATCGCATCGGCCGCGACCTGCTCCATGACACCGTCGAAGCCGATCGCAGGTGTACTTGCCGGCGCGGCCGCCGGCGACGACTTCGCGACATCGCTCGTCCTCGCGACGGCACCAAAGCCATCGATGCTGCTCATGACCGAAGAGACCGATTGAATCATCACGCACCTCTCAAGAGATCGATCGTCATCGACACCATCGATCTCGCCTGCTTGATAACCTGGAGATTGGCCTCATAGGACCGGTTGGTTTCCCGCATGTCCGCCATTTCGATCAGCGAGTTGACGTTCGGCAATTTGACGTAGCCGTTTTGATCGGCCGCCGGATGGCTCGGTTCATAGTCGACCCGGAATGGCGCGCGGTCGACGCCGACGTCCTTGACCTTCACGACCCGCACGCCCGCCGCGCGATCCATTTCCGCGCTGAACGTCGTGGTCTTGCGCCGGTACGGTTCGGAGCCTGCGGTACGCCCGGTGGAATTCGCGTTGGCCAGGTTTTCGGAGACGATGCGCAACCTGGTCGACTGCGCCTCGAGCCCGGAACTCGCGATCTGTACGGATGCCTGAAGTGGATCGATCATCCGCTTTCCCCCCTTACGCCTTTGCACTGGTGATGAACATGCGGTGAAACGACTTCACGATTGCCGTATTCAGGGAATAGTCCCGGTTGATGTCGCCGGCCTTCAGCATTTCCTGCTCCAGGCTGACGGAGTTTCCGGAGTGGACGACCTCCCAGCTCTCTCCCTTGCGCATCCCCTGCGCCCGCATCGACGGTCCGCTGGCGATGTGCATCGGGGACGTGACGGTGGTCGCAACCACTTTTGCGTCGAGCAGCTTGTTGAAGGGTTCGATGTCCTGCGCCTTGTAACCAGGCGTATTTGCGTTCGCGACGTTCGACGAGATCGCCGCCTGCCTCAGCGACATCCACTGCGCGTGCGACGAGGCAATATCGAAGAGGTAGACAGGTCCCACGGCATCCTCGGCATGATCAATCGATGGCTGGGTATACGAACCAAAACTTGTCCGAGGCTGGCGATCCGGTTGTCGCCGCCCAGTTCACGCATCCATCTTCTTCTTGCGTGCATGCAGGAAGTAGATGATCTCGGCCACCGGGCGAAAGAATTCCGAGGGGATCACCCTGTCGATCAGTGCGGCATCGTACATCGATCGCGCCAACATCCTGTCCTCGACGACCGGAACATTGTTCTGCTCGGCAATTTCCCTGATCTTCAGCGCGATCAGGTCCTGCCCCTTCGCCAGCACCGTGGGCGCCGCATCCTCGCCATGCTGGTATTTCAACGCGATGGCATAGTGGGTCGGGTTCGCGATCACCAATGTCGCGCGAGGTACTGCCGCCAGCATCGATTTTCGCGCACGATCGCGGGCAAGCGACCGCAGGCGCGCCTTGGTGAAGGGGTCGCCCTCGGCCTGCTTGAACTCGTCCTTCAGCTCCTGCTTGGTCATGCGCAGTTCACGGCGCCAGTGGAAGCGCGCCCAGACCAGGTCAAGCGCCACAAGTACGATCGTTGCGATGCTGATCGCCGATACGAGCCGCATCGCCGTCGTCAGAATAAGTTCAGGAACGGCGGTCGGATCGCCGAACAATGCATTCACGGCCACGGCCTCCTCAGCCCGCAATATCATGGCGACAACAAAACTGATGGCGAGAAACTTGAATACGGATTTCGCGAACTCGACGCGGCCCTGGCCGCCAAATACTCTTCCCCAGCCCTGCGTGATCGAAATACGGGAAAGCTCCGGCTTGATTCTCTCGAAGACGATCCGCGGCACATTCTGCAGAAAAGACGACGCCAACCCTGCCAATGCCAGGACGACGACGATCGGGAGCAACATCCGGGCCGCACTCAAACCAACAACAGCCAGGAACTCCGTGGCATCCGCACCGTTTCGGATGCGAATTCCGGACGGATCGTCGATCAACCGGGCCAGGGTCGCCGTCAGGTTCCGTACGCTATCAACTGTGAGAAAACTCAAGATGATAAGAAGCGCGATCATCGATGCGAAGATCGACGCTTCTCGAGAGACGGGAATCTTGCCCTTCTCGACGGAATCGCGAATCTTCTTTTCCGTCGGCTCTTCGGTTTTACTTTCCTTTTCGGGTGCCTCGGACACTTCAGGCGATCTTTAGGTGAACACCGGCTGGTCTTCCTGATCCGGGTTGAGCTCGATTTCCCCCCGCCCTGCCATTTCGAGCGCGAGATCGGTGATCGAGCGGCGCGCATCGAGAATCTCGCGCTGATTGGCCGGGATGCCGCTCGCCAGTTCGTGCTCGACCAGCCGCCGGGTCCGCGACGCCAACGAAGACAGAATGAGTTCGCGGAAGCTCGCGTCGGATCCCTTCAGCGCCGTCACGACCCGATCCGTCGGGACCTGGTCGAAGATCAGCATGCGTGCCTTCGACGTGAGATTGATGATGTCGTCGAAGGTGAACAGCATGCCTTTCAGGATCTCGGCCGACTTCGGCCGCGATTCGGTGAGATTCTGCAGCGACTCCTCCATCTGGCTCCGCTCCATCTTGTTGATGATATCGGCCATGCGCGGGTAGGTATCCGAGGCAAGGTTGCGCGCGAAATTGATCATGAAATCCTCGTGCATCGTCTTCTCGATGATGCTCATCGCCTCCTCGACCACCGGCTTCAGGCTCAGCATGCGGCGCATGAGGTCATGGCGGATATCGGACGGCAGGTGGCTCATCACGCGTGCAGCACATGCAGGCTTTACGCGCGAGAGCACCAGGGCAGCCGTCTGCGGATGCTCCTTGAGCAGATAGTTCGCCAGCAGGCTTTCGGAGACGTGTGAAATCCTGTCCCAGACCGATTTGGTCTTGTTGCCCAGGACCTCCGATATGATGTCCGATATCTGCTCCGGAGGAATGACGCCGTTCAGGAGCTTTTCCAGCTCGCCGATATTCCCGAGAATGTTCGGCCCGGTGGAGAAGTTCTGGGCGAACTCCTCGATGATGGCTTCGAGCTCGGGCGTCGAAATCGGCTTCAATTCTGCAGCCGCACGCGTGACGATCCTGATCTCTTCGGGGTCGAACTCCTTCAGCACGGAGCCGGACAGTTCCCGGCCCATGGCCAACAGCAGCGCGGCGACCTTCTCGGAGCCGCGCAGCGGCTTGACCTCGGAGCTGCGTCTGACGGGTGCATTGAAAGCCATGCGAAGATCTCTTTAAATCTCGTGATCTCCGGAGTTCCCCCCAACGATTTCCGTCAGCGACACGCCGAATCGTGAATTTTCATCCTCAACAACGACAACTGCGCCGCGCGCGACGATCCGCCCGTTGACCACGACCTCGACCGGCTCGCCGACGCGATGGTCAAGCGGAATGACGGCGCCCCGCCCCAGCTTCATCAGGTCGGCCACCGGCATGGTCGCGGATCCCAGAAGGACCTGGACCGTGACCGGAATCCGCAGGATCGGCTCGAGATTGCTGAGCCGGCTGGTCTCCTCGGCCGCGCGGGCGGCCAGATCCGCGAGCTTCCCGAAGGATGATGCCTCGGGCTTGAACGTATCGGACGCATTCGGCGCCGCCGCGTTGTTCAGTTCGGTTTCAAACGGCCGCTTCATGTCACCTGCCTTCTCGATGGATCTGTTGTCGGTGGCCGCTGCTCGGGTATTGCATCGGTCAGCGCCAGTATTATTCTGATCGGATCAGCCGCATGAGGGAGCAGCCCGAGCAACAACGCTCAACGCTCTCCCTCGGCAAATCGAATTCCTCATGCCTGCCCGCGCGACGCAGCACCGTGCGCCTCGATGTCCAGTATTGCCTTGCGCGCCTCGTCGATCTTGTCGCCCAGGACATTGACCAGTTGCTGTCCGTCGGCGCTGAATTCGCGCACCATGACGACCATGTTGTCGACGGTATCGGCGGTCTTGCCGAGAACAAGCGTGAAGTCACCCTGGTGGGCACGCAGCCGCACCAGTTCACGGTGCATCTTCGTCACCCGGACGCTCGTAAAGAGCAGCGCCGCAAGCAAAATGAGGTCAACGAGATAGGATACCATCGATGAATTCCCGCTTTTGATCCGCCGATTCTTTCACCTGCAGCGAATAGACGCCGTTGAGCTGGCCCATCTGGCACCAGAACAGCCGCTGATTGTTGCACTCCAGCCGCACCATCGTATCCGGCGTGGCATTGAGGTTGATGACCTGCCCGACGTGGAACTTGGCGACCTCCCCAAGGGTGAACGGCCGCTCCTCGAGCACCGCCTTCAGCACCACCTCGGTACGCTGAATTTCGCTGTGCAGCTGCCTGCTCCATTTCGGATCTGACGATGCGGACTCGCCGGTCACGATCTGGGACAGGGCCTGACGGATCGGATTGAGGGCCGAGTGCGGAATGACGATGAACATCTCGCCGCCCCGGTCGAGCCCCTGCAGCAGGATCTTCGCGCATACCGCCATGTTGTTGAGCCGGCCGATCGCGAGGTAATCCATTCGCGTCTCGACGCGCTCCAGATTGAACGTAACGTCCGAGGCGCGGGCAAACGACGATTGCAGGACCTTGCCAAAACGCTCGAACAGCGCCTGCGCGACGTGAAGCTCAACGTTCGAGAACACCCGGGGCATGTCCAGCGGCGGCTCGGCGCCGTCAGCGCCGAACAGCAGCTCGATCATCGTGTAGACGAAATCGCGATCGAAGCCGATGAGGATTCGGGCGTCCCAGGCCTGGGTATAGAACACCGCCGCGATCGCTTCCCCCTCATACTGATCGAGTATGTCGGAGAGACGGCTGCTGCCGACGCCGCTCAGCGAGAAGTACGATTGCGACGGCGACATCGAACGAAGGCTTTCCGAGCACAGATTTGTCATCTGGTCGAAGATCACATGCAGCATCGGCATGCGCTCGATCGAGATCCCCGCAGCCCCGAGCAGCTGGTCCGATGCCTGTTCCGACGCCTTGATTTCCGACACTAGGCCCTCGCTCCCGCTCTCGCTGCCTGTTCGGCACCGGCGTTCTTCGCCGCCGCGGCGGCGATCGTTTCGTTCTCGACAACGTCGATGGACGGCCGCTCGCCCGGGCCGATCATCTTGCGGCCATGTTCGATTGCAATCTGCGGCAGCGCGCCGTTCATGAAGGCCAGCAGCGTCTGCTTGACGATGATGTAGAGACGGCAGCGCGCCTCGCGCACAAGTTTGATTTTCTGGGCCAGGGGCGCGACGAGGCCGTAGGAGAGGAAGATGCCGGCGAAGGTCCCGACCAGCGCCGCACCGATCAGACCGCCGAGCAGCTTGGGGGACTGATCGATCGCGCCCATCGCCTTGATCACGCCGAGGACGGCCGCGACGATTCCAAGCGCCGGAAGACCCTCCGCCACCGTCATCAGGGAACTATACGGCTTGAGCTTGCTGCGAACGAGGGTGTCGATCTCCTCGTCCATCAGCGCCTCGATTTCGTGAGGCCGCGCACTTCCCATGACGATCAGGCGGAAATAGTCGCAGACAAAATGCATCAGGGCCTTGTTGGCCAGCACGGTCGGAAACGCCTTGAAGATCTCCGACGACGCGGGATCGTCGATATGCACCTCGACCTCGTTGCGGCCCTTGTTCCGCACCTCGCGCATCAGGGCGTGCAGCAGGCCGAGCAGGTCCAGGTAGTGACGCTGCTGCGGAACGGCGGCCGTAACCGCCTGCACCGTCGCGAAACCGGTGTCGACGACGACCTTCCAGGGATTTGCGATGATGTAGATCCCGAGCGCCATGCCGGCGATGATGACGAACTCCCATGGCTGCCAGATCACGCTGAGATGCCCGCCCAGCGCCATGAAGCCGCCCAGCAGACTGGCGACCGTAATGATGACACCGAAGAGAATACTCAAAGCGCCCCGCTCCTGCCTAAGGATACGAATCAGTAGGCAACGAGACTTGCACGAAGCTGACATCGGCCTCGGCACGACAGCTTCGCACCAGCTTGACGGCCGACTTTCACGACGGGCTTCGCATCGTGCTCCGCCCGGCAAGCGGTCTCCCGATGGCATCGACAATCGCAGGCTATCAACTGATCTCCAGAAACCTGGTCCGTTCGCTGGAGCAGGTCGCGCGCAAACCGGACGTGTCGCGCGAAACGTCATGGTATCTCGCGCATATCGGCGAGGTGAAATCGGCCGACGAGTTCGTGAAGGACGACCGGCTGTTTTCGTATGCGAAGAAGGCGTACGGGCTCGCCAGCATGACCTGCGCGAACGAATTGCTGCGCAAGGTACTGACCGAAGGCATCTCGGGATCCGCAGCCCTCGCCAACAAGTTCGTCGATGCGCGGTATCGGGAGTTCGCCGCGGCCTTCGACTTTGCCAGTCTCGGCGAGTATGCGACCCAGACAGCGTCGGCAACGTCAGGCACCGTCGCGCGATACCTGCACCAGGCCCTCGAGGAGGATGCAGGTCAACACGACGAAGGCATCCGGTTGGCCCTCTATTTCGAGCGCAAGGCGCCCGGCATCAAGAACGCCGGTGACATTCTCGCCGACAAGGCGCTCCTGAAGGTCGTCCAGACTGCGCTCGGCATTTCACCGCTCACGGCCATGGCCGAAGCCGACAAGCAGGCGGCGATGTTGACGGACAGGATCGACTTCGCGGAGTTCCAGGTACCGGAAAAGCTCCGGAGGTTCCTGCAGCGCTTCTCCGTGATGTGGGAGAGCGAAGACGGACAAGCGTTGTCGTCCCCTGCCGTCATCGTCGGCCAGCCCATCGAGGCAGGGATCACCGCCACTACCCTGGCAATCCTGCAAGACCTCAAACTCGGAAGCTAAAATCCATGCAATCAGCGCTCTATGTCAGCCTCTCCGCCCAGGTCTCGCTCGAAAAGCGGCTTGAGACCATCGCCAACAACATGGCCAACATGAAGACGGCTGCGTTTCGCGCCGATGCGGTCAAGTTCGAAACGGCGCTGTCGCGCGCCGCGACCCAGCCCGTCGCCTTCGCCTCGCCCGGGGACAATTTCATCTCCCGAAAGCCAGGCGGCATAACGCAAACGGGAAACAATCTCGACGTTGCCGTCGTCGGCAACACGACGGGAAACACGCTCGACGTTGCCGTTGCCGCCGGCGATACGTGGATGGCTTTTGCCGGTCCCGCCGGCACGGTCTACACGCGGGACGGCCGCATGCAGATCAGCAACACTGGCGAGTTGCAGACCGTCACCGGATACCCGGTGCTCGATGCCGGCGGCGGGCCGATCATGGTAGACCCTGACGCGGGTCCGCTGACGATCGGCCGCAACGGCACGATTTCTCAGGGGATCAATCAGGTCGGGGTGCTTGGCCTGTACACTATTCCTCCCGACGCCAGGCTGGAGCGGTTCGGCAATTCGGGCGTCATTCCCGACCGCGCCGCCACCGCCGTCATAGACTTCGTCTACGCGGGCTTCCAGCAGGGCTATGTCGAAGGATCGAACGTGGATCCGCTGTCGGAACTGACGCAGATGATGAACGCGACGCGCGCCTTCCAGAGCGTCAGCTCGCTGATCGAAGGCTCCGAGGGCACGATGCAGAACGCCATTCGTTCGCTTGGCGAACCGTCGAAGACGTAGCCGTTGACGACAGGACCAAAGACGACAGGACCAAAGCTCGGGATGAACGCGCTGGAACAGCTCGAGTCCACGCTTGCGTCGCTGCGCAAGGACGTGCCGACGGTGCGGGTCGGTGGCGTCGTTTCGGCCGTTGCCCCGACGCATTACCGGATATCCGGCCTGTCGCGCTACGTAAGGCTCGGCGAATTGATCGGGCTCGAGATCGAGAACCAGGTTCAACTCGGCGAAGTCGTTCGCATCGACGGCGACGGCGTCACCGCCAAGCCGTTCGATTCACACATCGCAGCCGGCCTCGGACTGGTTGCCTACCGCCTGCCGCCGAAGGCGCTTTCGCCGCATCCCGGCTGGAAAGGCCGGGTCGTCAACGCGCTAGGCGAACCGCTCGACGGCGCCGGCGTGATGCCTGTCGGGGAGCGGATCATGTCGACGGACGCCAGCCCGCCGCCGGCGATGAACCGCACGCGCGTGCGCACGCCGCTGCGTACCGGCGTGCGCGTCGTCGACCTGTTTTCGCCGCTCTGCCTCGGCCAGCGCATCGGCGTCTTCGCAGGCTCGGGCGTCGGCAAGACCACCCTGCTCGCGATGCTCGCGCAAAGCTCCGGCTTCGATACGGTCGTGACCGCATTGGTCGGTGAACGCGGCCGCGAGGTGCGCGAATTTCTGGAAGAGACCCTGGTCCACCACAAGTCGCGTGCGGTCACGGTGGTCTCCACGAGCGACGAGAGCCCGATGATGCGGCGGCTGGCGGCAAAGACCGCCACGACGATCGCCGAATATTTTCGCGACCGCGGCGAGTCGGTGCTGCTGATCGTCGATTCCGTCACCCGGTTTGCCCATGCCGCGCGCGAAGTTGCGCTGGCAACCGGCGAGCCCGCGATTGCCCGCGGCTACGCGCCGAGTGTCTTCAGCGAACTTCCGCGCCTGCTCGAGCGGTCCGGTCCGGGCATCGACGGGCAAGGATCGATTACGGGAATCTATGCCGTCCTCGTCGATGGCGACGATCACAACGAGCCGGTGGCAGACACGGTGCGCGGCACCCTCGACGGCCATATCGTGCTCGATCGCGAGGTCGCCGATCAGGGGCGCTATCCCGCCATCAACGTGCTGTCCTCGGTGTCACGATTGGCGCAACACGTCTGGTCCGCGGAGGAGCAGAACTTGGTCCGCAAGCTGCGCGCCATGATCGCCCGCTTCGAGGACACGCGCGATCTCCGTCTGATGGGCGGCTATCAGCCCGGCCGCGACGGCGAACTCGATCAGGCGGTTCAACTGGTGCCGAAGATGTACGACGTGATGCGGCAGGCGCCGTCGGATCCGGCCTGCGTCGAACCGTTCCAGGAACTGCTGGCCGTGATCAAGAACGCGATCGGCTAGCCGGCCACGGCGATTTATTGAACCGTCCGATGGCTGCTTCGCGCGTTACTGCCTGGCCCCCTCGGACGATTCCGCTTCGGTCGAAGCCAGGTACCGCCTGAGTTCGCCACTGGGATCGTCGTGAAAGGTCTGACGGTCCCTCAACTCGGGCGGCGCCCGCCAGCCCGGTTCGATGCCGGTCATGTCGGGCAGTTCATGGGCAATGCCCTTGTGGCAGTCGATGCAGGTCTTTTCCTTCGTGACGAGAAACTTGGCGTGGATGTCGGCCGCGCGCCGCGTCTGCTTGGTAAAATCCATCGCCGCGGCGGAGTGGCAATTGCGGCACTCCAGCGAATCGTTGGCCTTCAGCCGTGCCCATTCGTGCTTGGCGAGTTCGAGCCGATGATCCTGGAACTTCTGCCTGGTATCGATCACGCCGAAGATCTTGCCCCAGACTTCCTTTGAGGCCTGCATCTTGCGGGCGATCTTGTCGGTCCAGTCATGCGGAACGTGGCAGTCGGGACAGGTCGCGCGGACCCCCGAGCGGTTCGAGAAGTGCGGAGTGCGCTGCAACTCCTCGAACACGTTGGCGCGCATTTCGTGACAGGAAGTGCAGAACTTCTCGGTGTTGGTGACCTCCAGCGCGGTGTTGAAGGCGCCCCAGAACAACACGCCGCAGACGAAGCCGCCGAGCGCAAGAAATCCCAGGCTCAGATGCGTGCTTGGGCGGCTGGCAATCTGCCAGAACCAGATCAGGAATGCCTTGAGCCGCTGCATCGACGCTCTCACTTCTTTCCGGGATCGACGAGCAGCATGTCCTTGAAGGTGCTCGGAACGAGCGGCTGGGCATCGTTTTGCTGGACGTGGCACGCCGTGCAGAAATATCGGCGGGGCGTCACGTCGGCGAGAACCTGGCCGTCGCGGTCCATGAAGTGGGTGACGCTGATCATCGGCGCACCCGAACCTTCCGTGAACTGCCGGCGATGGCAGTCGAGGCAACGGTTGGTCTTGAGCGTGAGCTGATAGTTCTCGATGGCGTGCGGAATGATCGGCGGCTGCTCCGGATAGTTGCGCATCAGCCGCTTGTCATCAATGACCGGCCGCGCCAGCGGCGGCGCCGGCACATCGCCCATCGGCGGCGCCGCGCCAGTGACGCGCGGCACGATCTGCGGCGCCGTCTGGGCGTAGATCGCACCGCAGGCGAATACCAGCATGCCGCCGAGCAGCGCGCCCGCGACGGGCCTCAGAAGTCTCTTCAGACCGGAATGATCTTGACCGCGCATTTCTTGAAGTCCGTCTGCTTGGAAATCGGATCGGTTGCATCCAGCGTCACCTTGTTGATGAGCTGGCTGGCGTCGAACCAGGGAACGAAGACGACACCGCGCGGCATCTGGTTGCGCCCCTTGGTATCGACGCGGGTGCGGATTTCGCCGCGCCGCGACACCACGCGGACCTCCGCACCCTGATTGATGCCCCTGGCGCGCGCGTCCTCGGCATGCATGAAAACGCGTGCGCCCGGGAACGCCTTGTAGAGCTCCGGCACCCGCATGGTCATGGAGCCGGAGTGCCAGTGTTCGAGCACGCGCCCGGTAACGAGCCAGACGTCGTATTCCTTGTCGGGCGACTCAGCCGGCGGTTCATAGGGGACGGCAATGATCCGGGCCCGTCCGTCCTTGTTGCCGTAGAATTCGACGCCCTTGCCGGGCTTGACGTAGGGATCGAGACCTTCCCGGTAGCGCCATTTGGTTTCCTTGCCGTCGACGACCGGCCAGCGCAGGCCGCGCACCTCGTGAAGGGTGTCGAATGCCGCAAGATCATGCCCATGGCCACGGCCGAATTCGGCGTATTCCTCGAACAGCCCCTTCTGCACGTAGAATCCGAACGCCTTGGATTCGTGGTTCTCGTACTCGGCGGGAATTTCGGTGGTTGCGAACTTATCGACCTTGCCGTTGCGGAACAGGACGTCGAACAGCGTCTTGCCGCGATAATTGGGATTATCCGCCAGAATCTGTGCCGGCCACACTTCGTCGGTGGTGAAGCGCTTGGAGAATTCCATCAACTGCCAGACGTCCGAGCGTGCCTCGCCAGGCGCATTGACAAGCTGCCGCCACACATGGGTACGGCGCTCCGCATTGCCATAAGCCCCCTCCTTCTCGACCCACATCGCGGTGGGAAGAACGAGATCGGCGGCCATCGCGGTGACGGTCGGATAGGCGTCGGAAACGACGATGAAATTGTCCGGATTGCGGTAACCGGGATAGGTCTCACGCGAGCTGTTCGGGGCGGCCTGCAGGTTGTTGTTCACCTGGATCCAGTAGAAGTTCAGCTTGCCGTCGCGAAGCATCCGGTCCTGTTCGACGGCATGGTAACCGGGCTTTTCCGGAATGATGCCGTGCGGGATGCGCCAGATTTCCTCGGTGTGCTTGCGGTGCTCCGGATTGGTGACAACCATGTCGGCGGGCAGACGATGCGCGAAGGTGCCGACCTCGCGCGCCGTGCCGCAGGCGGACGGCTGCCCCGTCAGCGAGAACGGCGAATTGCCGGGCTCGGAGATTTTCCCCGTCAGCAGATGGGTATTGTAGAGCAGCTGATTGGCCCATACGCCGCGAACGTGCTGGTTGAAGCCCATCGTCCACAGCGACATCACCTTGCGCTTGGGATCGGCATAGAGTTCGGCAAGCTCCTGCAGGAAGCCGCGTTCGACGCCGGTAAGCTCCGAGACCTTGTCGAGCGTGTAATCCTTCACGAAGGCCGCGTAGGCATCGAAATCGATCGGCTGGGTCGCGGCGGCCGTCGCCGCGCCCTTGGCCTTCACTTCGAGCGGATGGTCCGGGCGCAAGCCGTAGCCGATATCGACCGTGCCCTTCACGAACGTCGTGTGCTTCTTGACGAAGTCCTGGTTGACGCGCCCGGTCGTGATGATGTGGTTGGCGATGTAGTTCAGGATCGCCAGATCCGTGCCCGGCTTGAACACGATCGGGATGTCGGCGAGATCGGAGCTTCGGTTGGTGAAGGTGGACAGCACCGCCACCTTGACATGCGGATAGCTCAGCCGCCGGTCCGTCAGCCGCGTCCACAGGATCGGGTGCATCTCGGCCATGTTCGAGCCCCACAGCACGAACGCGTCCGCCGCCTCGAAATCATCGTAGCAGCCCATCGGCTCGTCCATGCCAAAGGTGCGCATGAAGGCGACTGCCGCCGAGGCCATGCAGTGGCGGGCATTCGGATCGAGGTTGTTGGAGCGGAAGCCGGCCCGCATCAGCTTGGTGGCGGCGTAGCCTTCGTAGACCGTCCATTGTCCCGAGCCGAACATGCCGAGCGCGGTCGGTCCCTTCTCTTTCAACGTCGCTTTGGCGCGGGCCGCCATCACGTCAAAAGCCTCGTCCCACGACACCGGCGTCAGTTCGCCGTCTTTCGCGAACTTGCCGCCCTTCTTGCGCAGCAGCGGCGTGGTCAGGCGGTCGCCGCCATACATGATCTTGGAAAGGAAATAGCCCTTGATGCAATTCAGCCCGCGATTGACCTCGGCCAGCGTGTCGCCGTGGGTAGCCACGACCTTGCCGGACTTGACGCCGACCATGACCCCGCATCCGGTGCCGCAGAAACGACAGGGCGCCTTCGACCATTTGATCTCGAGCGCGCCGATGCCGCCTGCGACCGGCTGCGCGTTCGCGGGCAGCGTGATTCCGGCTGCCGCCGCGGCGACGGCCGCGGCCTGTGCCTTCAACAATTCTCGTCGCGACAGTGACATGTCCTAGCCTCCGATATCGGCGAGCCGCTCGACCTGCTCGAACACCATGTTGGCGGACAGAACCCCCTGCCAGCATGCGATCTCCGCGAGGCGGCTCCCAAGGGTTCCGCTCTCGGCGGCTTCCATGACGATGACAATCTTCGAAGCATCGGCGTGATGGACTTCGACATCCGGCTGGGTCACGAGCGCGCGCAACACCCCGTCGCGCTTCTCGGGCAGCACGGACACCACCGCGCTCGAAATGTGAACGGTCGCTTCTTCCGTCATGACGCGGCTCCGCTTCGCGCGGCCCCCAAGGTGATCGCATCGCCCGGGCACGCGCCGACGCAGTCGCCGCATCCGGTGCAGGCGACCGCGTTGACGATGGGTTGCGGGGACAATCCAATCCTGGGCCGGAATCGAATGGCAGTTTCCGGACACACGTCGCCGCAGGAACGGCAGACGATGCCGGCTTCGGCGAGACAGCCCTCGCCGATCACAGCAACTGGTTTGGAGATGAGTTGACCGCGGAACAGTGCCCGACGCGATGGTCCCTGGGTTTCCATGGCGGTCTCATGCCCCCGGCGGTCCGGGCGGCCCCAGGATCAGCTGGGACATCCAGATCAGGAAGCCATACCCACCTACCACGCCGACCGCGACCACCGGCCAGATGAAGGCCGCAATGACCGCGAACACGATCAATTCCGCACGTCGCCCGGCCTTCAGCGAAGTCTCCGGCCGCGCGTCGCTTTCTTCCACTTTCTCGAGCATGAACGCCTCACGCCCTCTCAATCATGTTGAGCCAAGCGCAGGTCATCACCTGTGCCAGGTATCGTCTGTAAATCGTCGGATGAACGCACATCGGCGCGCCGGTGCGCCCTGTACAGGGAATAACGGATAGCGGGGTCCGTGAAGGCTTTCGTTGATCCAGATCAAAACAAAGCTTACTGCAGCAAGATCCTGATCCCGCTCCGGTTGGCCGCGAATCCGAGGCCCATCTCCGCGCCTTGAAGCGTCATCGTGACGCCTTTCCTGTTGGTCAACTGCACTCCGCCAAAGCCACCAACAAGCGCACCGCCGGCCCCGACAGCGTCGTAAGAGCCGGAAAAATCCTTCAGTTCGCGCAAGCCCGAAACGCGTCCCGTCAGTCGCATCGCAGAAGCGCCGGCCGACAAGCCGACGCTCAGGCCGGAAACCCGGAACGGATAGTCGCGGCCGCGATAGGTCAGCACACCGCGACCTGCACCGGCCCCCACGATGAGACCGGCCTTGGCGAATGTGATGCTGACATAGCCCGGCGCCTGTGCGTACGACAGCGTCGGTAACCCGGCCACGCCGACCAGCAGCAGTGCGGCCAATACAGCCGAACTCCGGCCCATCGCCGCGGCGTTCCGGAATGCGTCAACGACGCGATACATCGACCTTCTTCCAGGTCTGGTCGGGATTGAACCACGTCATGAGTCCCGCCTGTGACGCAGTGGTGCGGCCCAGATCCTTCTGGTAGACGGTGCCGGAATGATTGACGAGGAATGTCATCACGCCTGAATTGCCGTACTCTGCGGGATAGGCGAGCAACGCAAATCCTCCGATCATCTTTCCCTTGACGACGTAATCGAGCATTCCGCCGGGCGCGTTCGGCCCTTGCCGCGTCAGAATGCGGTAGTAGTAGCCGTGGTACGGCGTGCGTCTTGCTCCCGCCTTGTATCCCTCTTCCGAGGCCTGGGCGATGAGTTCGCCAAGCGGGCTCGCATCGGCCTCCGAAGAAGGCCAATACAGGCCGTCCTTCTTGCCGGCGGAACTGATGAAGCGCCGTGCATAGACGCCGGGTCCGGCGCCGGTACGATCTTTTTCCGCGTATTCATTCTGCGCATCGACATAGGCGAGGCTGGCCTGGATCGCATCGAGTTCGTTGCGCCCGATGCGGCGGTACAGGACTTCGAGCCGGCCGGCGGCGGTATCGAACTTCCAGTTGCCGGTGCCCTGACGAACCATCGGAATCGGCAGCGGGAAACCGTCGGTCCCCACCACGAGAGTTGCCTTGTCGCCTTCCACGGTCACGCTGTGCCTGGTGTCATAGGCTCCCACGAACCGCTCGCGGGCTTCGCGGTCCGCCACGTCATCGCCGGAGAACATGATGTCCACGCCATCGCGGCCAAGCACCTGGAACAGGTCTTTCGTGACTCCCGATTTGACCGCTGCAGCAAGCGCCGTGGCGGCCTCCTCAGGAGTCTTGAAGGCTTGCTGAGCATGAGCGGACGACATCCCCAGCAACAGCGTGGCGGCTACGACGAGAGCGGCTGCGTGCTTGCGACAGGTCTGTTCCAACCGGAGCTTTGCCATCGTCAGATCCTCGTGCGCGCTGGTATCCGTGCGCCGGCAGCGAGCCACTCCTTGTAAGTGAGGAACTTGAGCCCGATCCTGTCGTAGTGGACACGGAGATAACCGTCGCCGCCGCGCGTCACCGCATCCGGCATGACCGCCTGCACTTCCTGCGCCATGACCCCGACATAGGCCTTGTCGCTGCCGAGATAAGCGAAGCGGTAATAGCCGAGGCCGTTGTCGAGGTGACCGAGCAGCACGACGTCGTGCTTCAGTGCGACGTCGGAGCGTCGCCCGCCACCGCCGCCGCGGAAGCCGCCGCCACCTCCGCCGCGGAAGCCCCCACCACCTCGGCCGGCAAACGCTGCGCCGCCACCGCCGCGGAAGCTTCCGCCACCCATGCTCGCTCGCGACACGCCAGCACTGGCAAAACTTGCGCGGCCACGTGCAGACTGAACATTGGCCGCCCTGCCCGACGATACGTTCCTGATCGCCGTATCGCGCCCGCCTCTGTTGCCGGCGCCGGCAGCCCGGCTGCGGTCGGCGGTTCTCGCGCGGTCGCCGCCCTTGGCACGATCACCGGCCTTGGCGCGATCACCGGCCTTGGCCCGATCGCCAGCCCCGGCCCGGTCACCGCCTTTGGCGCGATCGCCTGCGCGATCACCTGCACGATCGCCTGCGCCGGCGCGATCCCTTCCCGGGTCGAGCACCTTCTGGCCATCGCGGCCGCGGTAGTCCATCCGATCGGCGGCGCCGGCCCGCAGGTTGCTGTTGCCGAACTTCTGCGCAACATTGGCGTTGCTGTAGCGGACGCCCTGACGGTGTGCCGGATTATGCTGCCAGCTGTTACCGATGTTGGTGGTCCGGTTGTAGTGATTGACATAGAGATTGCGGTTACCCCAGTTGAAGCCGCCACCCCAGTAATTGCCCCAGCGCCCGATCGCCCAGGCGGTACCGAATGCGAGCCCTGCGGCAATCACGCCGGCGCCGATGTAGGATGGATAGCCGAAATAATACGGCGGATACTCCGCATAGGGCCACTCGCCGTAGACCGTCACCGGATCGTAGTAGGGAACGTAGACCGTATCGGGCTGCGCCTGCTCGATGACGATCACTTCCTTGTTCTCCTGGCGCTGAACGCTGACTTTCTGCTGCTTGTTGGTGACGAGCTTGTTGCGCGCCTGCGCCTTGGCGCGCAGCCGCTGGATCGCGTCCATCACATCAGGCTGCTGCGCCAGCACGGCATCGCCGAGGTTCTTGGTCCAGTCGACCTTGTCGCTCATCATAGCGAGGACATCGGGTGTGGCGGATAGCGCCTTGACGCTGTCGTCCCACGCCTGCTTTTCGACGGCCGCCTTGAGCGCATCGCCTTTCACACTCTTGTTCGCCTTCGCCCACCTGTCGGCCTGCACGACCTCCAAAGGATAGGTCGAAGCGGCCAGCACATTGGCGAGCAGTTCATCAGGATAGAGCGCGATCGGCGCGACCAGCGAATCGAGTTGCTCGGGCTTCAACAAGGCCTGTTCAGGCGCCGGCGGTTTGCTATCGGCCGTCTGCGCCGTCGCAAAACCCGGAACAGCGATCATGATGGCCAACGCCAGCAGAAATTTCCCGCAACGCAGCATGGTCATGCCTCCACCTTCGGCTTCAGCCGAGCCAACGGCAAAAGCAGCCGCGTACCTTTGATCAAAATCAAAGGTCTTTAGGTCTACGTGACGATGTGGGTCGGTCGCGACGGCTGCGTCTGGTCGAGCGGCCGCTCGCCGGGACGCGCGGCGAGCAGGATCCGTCGATCATGGACGAGGCTTTGAAGGCGATGCGCGGCCACGTTCAACGTTGTGACGTCGAGCGCGTTTTCATCCCCGGCTGCAGCTTTCACGCGCTGCATCTGCAGGACCTTGTCGATATCGCGCTCGATCTCGGACAGCTCGGTTTCGCTTTCGGCCGATCTGATGCGGCGACTGAGGGCATAAAGCAGATCCAGCGCCTGTTCGTTCTTTCCCGGTTCACCCTCGCGAAGAAACTTCCACGCCGCCGCCCCCACCGAAACCAGTCCGCCGAAGACCATCGGAACGAGGAAGATCGCGTTTCCCCATTTGTCCAGGAAACTCTCCTGCGTGCCGTTGTAGAAAGCCGCCGCCCCAGGATGCACCGGCAGAAAGGCATCTGAATCCGTGCTCGGCGCGGTGATCTGCGCCAGCATCGGCAATTCGCCGAGCAGGTCCCTGCGCGCCTTCATCAACGCCTCCGCCAAGGCACCCGCCACATCGCTGTCGAGCTGCTTGTTCGCAACCAGATAGAACGAAACCCTGAGCGTGGTGAGATCGTCGCTCGGGATCGGCGGCGAGCCTCGCAGCGTTCCCTTCGGGACATCGAAGCTTTCGTAGGCGCGATGCTTCCCGGCGATGGCGCCGGCCGCATCGATGGGAATGAGGACCGGCGCGGTCTTCGGACTTTGCAGGAAGAAACCGCGCAGCATGGCCAGGTATTTTTCAGCGAGCGGAACGACAATCAGAAGGGCGCGCACTTCCTTGTTGTCGAGCGCCCGCCGCGTTTCCGGTAGTGCAAGGTTGCGGAACGTCACATTGGCGCGGCCGAGATCGTACTCGTCCGTCAGGGCACTGACGACGTTGCGGTTCATCTCGCCCCCGACTACCCCGACGGTAAGACGCCTCAGGCCGGCGACGTCGGCGATCGATGATCCTGGCGGCGCGACAAGCAGTACCACGGCCTGAGCAAGCACGATGATGGCCTGCGCCTGCGACAGGTCGCCGACATCGCCCCGCACCACGGCGAGATCGGTCTTGTTCGAGGAGAACATCGCGGTCGCCTCGAGTGCGTTGGCGGTCTCCACCAATTTCAGTCGCACCGGCGCATTCGTCGCAGTGAGCCGGCTTGCCAGCGCCGACATCAGTTTCGTGGCCTCGCCGTCCATCGATCCGGCTGCGATCGTCAGTGTCGTCGGTCGCAAGTACCAGCGATAGCCAAACAGGGCTGCCCCGGCCGCCAGCACGACAGCGCCCGCGACAAGCGCGATCCGGAGCCATGACGGTATTCTGATCGAATCCATACGGCCTCACTGTTCGCGGCACCTGCCGGACAAGATCAGCGCGTGAGTGGTCGTGCAGGCCTTGGCAAGACGGAAGCCGCGCCAGGCGGCTCCCCACGCCGCGATCATTGCATCGTGATGGTAACCCCGCCCACGGCCGCCGAGGCCTCAAGTCCAACCCTTGGTCCGCTGAGCTGGAGAATGACGCCATTGGCATTCTGCAACTGCACGCCGCCGGCCCCGGCTGCGAGCGCACCACCCGCCCCGCCTGCGGCATAGCTGCCAGCCAGATCTCTGGCCGTTCGCAGGTTCAATGCTCTGCCGGTGAACTTGGTGGTCGAGGCGCCTATCGTGAATCCGACACTCATACCGGACACCGTGAAGGGGTAGCGCTTGCCCCGGAAGGTGAGCATGCCCTGGCCGCCGCCGACGCCAACGATGAAGCCACCCTTGGTGAACACGACGGTGACCGCGCCCACCTCCGCCAGTGCCGGCGTCGCAAAGACCGCCGATGCCAGAACCCCAAACAAAGCAGCCACGACTGATCGCCTGCGATACAACGTCATCATCATCCGCCTCCCGGTGGGTTGAGTCCAAGGCCAGAGTGACGCTGCCACCATCAGTTCCATTGATCCAAATCAACGCCGCCCCGTCTCGTCACGAAAGGTTCGCTAGCTGATCACGGCTGGAAGCGGAAAGAGCTCCGGATGCCCGACATGCCTGGCTTTCTGGTGCGCGGCTTCGTCGTCGCTATCGCGATCATCGCGGTGCTTGTCACGGCTGCCTTCGCAGACGATCGTCCTGCGGCGCACATCATCCAGGAAGAGGTGTGGGCAATCCCGGTCACGCTGCCTACCATCGCCTACGTCGTCCGGCCCGTCGGCAAGGGTCCATTCCCGCTCGTGGTCATGAACCACGGCGTTTCGCTGAACCAGAAAGAGCGCGGCTTCTTTCCGCTGGTGGAATTCCGGGACGCGGCGATGTGGTTCGCGAAGCGGGGCTACATGGTCGTTGCGCCTACCGGCAGCGGATACGGCGCGGCCGCATTCGATGTACCGGAACAGGGCCATTACTCCCTGTTCTTCTCCAAGGTCGGCAACTGCGACAACCCGAACTTCCAGGATGCCGGGCGCCTGGTGGCGCTGATGGACAAGTGGATCATCGAATACATGGCCGATCAGCAGTTGATCGTGCCGGACAACGTGATTGTCGTCGGCCAATCCGCCGGCGGCTGGGCCGCCATCGCGCTCTCCAGCGAGAACGTCCCGGGGATACGCGCGATCATCGCATTCGCCGCCGGCCGCGGCGGCCGCGTCGGCGGCAGACCGAATAACAATTGCGCGCCCGACAGACTGGTCACGGCAACCGGTGAATTCGGTCGCACCGCCCGCACCCCCATGCTGTGGATCTACATCGAAAACGATACCTTCTTCGGTCCGGAATTATCCAGGCGAATGCACGCGGCCTATACCGCGGCTGGCGGAAATGCCGAGTACCACCTGCTCCCTCCATTCGGCAACGAGGGACATTTCCTGATCGGCTCGCCTGACGGCCTTCCGTTGTGGGCCCCGCTGGTTGGGGCATTCCTGGAAAAACACAGATAAACGGACGCCGGAAGAACGACGGAGGCGAGCGATGACGAGACAGCGGAGCCGCCGATCTCACGGGAACTGCAGCCCGCAGACAGCGCTGCCGCTCCTGGTGTTGTTGAGTTTCGCCGCTACCAATTCATCAGCGCAACAGGTTGCGAAGCCCGACGGTAGCTCGGCGAGCGAGACACCGACCGGCCAGGACTTTGCGTTGCGTGGCCAGCGCGCGGCACGCGACATCAGATATTCGGATTGGCACAAGGTCTGCTTCAAGGTTCCCGGCACGAACATGGTTTGCCGAACGTCGATCAACGGCAAATTTGCGACCGGCCAATCCGCGATCCGCATCGGCCTGATCGAGCGCGAGGGCGACAAGGCCGCGCGACTGCAAATGTTTCTTCCCGTCGGTCTCTATCTGCAGGCCGGCGTCAAGATCACGATCGATCAGGGCGCCGCCTACCGGTTTCCCTACGTCTGGTGCCTTACCAACGCCTGCATCGCAGCCGACGTGGTAGATCCTAAACTGATCGCGGAAATGGAGACGGGCAAGACGCTCGTGCTCGAGGTCGCCGATACAAGCGCGCTGGCGGTAAGCACGACAGTACCGATCGATCAGTTTGCCGCGGTTCGGCGGGGCGCTGCGGCGCAGACGTTCCAGCAGAATATCGATGAATGATCGCAGCGTTCGCGACGGCAAACAATCTACGCCACCCTCGCCAGCCTCTCGATCGGCTCGATCAGGGACTTCGCCCGGAACGGCTTTATGAGGTAGGCAATGCAGCCCGATTCCATTGCTGCTGTGCGGACCGACGGACTGTCATTGGCGGTGATGTAGATGACGGGAAGGGAAATACCCGCTGCCCTGAGACGGAGCCTCAGGTCGATCCCGGATTCGTTGTTCAGGTTGATGTCGAGCACCACGCAACACGCCGACTCGAAATTCCCGTGATTCCTGAACTCCTCGGCGGACGAAAACCCGATGCAGTCGTAGCCATGGTGGCGCAGCAACCGCTTCAACCCCTTGAGCATCCCAAGGTCGTCATCGACGACAAAGACGACGTTCTGACTATGCAAGTGGTTATCCCGTCCATCGCGCCTAGAACGTCTCTACAAAGACGGTCCGGAACCTTTCAGCGTCCGCCGAAGCCGACAAGGTCGTGGTCTCCTCGACACACCACGTTACCCTAGTAGGCTCCGAGTACCGCGTTTTCTATTGTCCCATGGGACAATGCGAATCCGGATACTGTTGACAACTGCTCAGTTCGGCTGCCCGGCTCCCGACAAATCTCCCAGAATTCCCGCCCGCTCGGCAACAGAGACCAGTTCGGCGAGAGACTGCACTTCCATCTTCTCCATCACCCGATGGCGATGGGCCTTGATCGTCCGTTCTGTCGCCCCCAATACAGCGGCCACCTGCTTGTTGGTCTTGCCGCGAATGACGAGTTCGAAGACCTCACGCTCGCGCGGCGTCAACTTGGCAATGTGAGCGCGCACGGCGTCCAGTTTGCTTCGCTGGTTGCGCGCCACCTGATGGTGAGCCAGGGCGCGTTCAACTGCGTCGATAAGCTCTTCTGATGATACCGGCTTGGTGAGAACATCCTCCGCCCCTGCCTTGATCGCGCGCACCGTGGTCTGGACTTCCGCATAGCCCGTGAGAAACACGATCGGCAATGTCGAACCAAGTTCGCTGAGGCGGGCCTGCAGTTCCGGCCCGCTCAATCCTGGTATTCGCATGTCGAGCAGAATGCAGCTCAGCTCACTTTCGCTGGGCAGGCGGTCGAGCAGATGCTGCGCTGACGGATAAGTCGCCACCTCGTAACCGGCCTGCTTCAAGCGACGTTCGATCGCCGTCCGGAACGAAGCGTCATCGTCCACGATATGCACAAGTCCCGACAACGGATCCCCCTATGTTAGAGCCAACGGCAGCGACAAGAGTCTCTCGACGTAGAGAGCGTGATGAGTGACCTGCCGTCGGCGCGCAGCACCGATCGCAATCCTGAGAACACGGCGTTGTGGAACGGGCTGCGCGAATCCGATTGATCGCGCGCAAGCATCGATCGCAAGCGCGGCTCTTCCGCCGCCACATCGAACGGCGCGAGTAACGCAGCAACGCCAATCAACAATGCACTGATCCAGGCGGCCATTGCAGAACCGACGTAAGGCCCGATGGAGATGATCCCCACCATCGCCGAGAAAATCAAAAATCGAGACGTTTACCAAGACAGTGGTCACGTCCTCAAAAAATTCCTTCTCTTCTACCGTGGCATTGGCCTTTCGGTCATTGTCCCAAAGGCCAATGGCCGTCGATACAATAGCCTTCCATGCACGCGCCGGTTTAACACCATCTCGGGACCCGCCCCTACATCCTCGATAACGGGCAGCGCGGGTCCTTCTGTTGATGCGAACGGGTTGGCTCAGACAGGAAGAGATCGATGTTTGTCAACGTCAATGCGCATCCCGGAAGCAGGCCGACGGCTCTCGGGCAGCTTGGTGAGCTTTCGCGGGCAAGGGTAATCCTGAGCGAATTCAAATACAACAAGGGCACGGAAATCTTTGGAGAGACCGAGCCCGCCGACTATGTCTACCAGGTCGTGGACGGGGCGGTTCGTACCCACAAGCTTCTCTCCGACGGCCGCCGCCAGATCGGCGCCTTCCACCTGCCGGGCGACATCTTTGGTCTGGAGAACGGTGCAACACACCGGTTTACCGCTGAAGCGATCGTCGAAACGACAGTAAGGCTGATGAAACGCTGCAGCCTGGAGCATGTCGCCGAAACCGATGCGCTGGTCGCGCTCGACCTCCTGAACATGACAACGACCAGTCTCCGGCACGCCGAGGATCACATGCTGCTGCTCGGGCGCAAGACGTCGCTGGAGCGGGTCGCAGCCTTTCTGCTCGAGATGGAGCCCCGCCTGACCGCCGCCGGCGTCATGGCGCTTCCAATGTCGCGCCGCGATATCGCCGACTATCTCGGCCTGACGCTCGAGACGGTCTCGCGAGCGCTGTCGCAACTTCACGGCATGGGCATCCTCGGCTTCCTCGGTCAGACGCAGCGGCAAATCGTGTTGTTGGACAGGGACCGGCTGGCGGCACTGGACCTGTAGGACGAAGCCGGTTGCGCTTCACGATCGAGCGCCCAATGCACGCCACCGTGATTAGCAGAAAATACGTCATGGCTACTGCCATGACCGCGGAAGTGAATGACATACGACAGCGAACAATCGCACGTGATCGAATTTTCAGTCAGGCAACGTCGCGCGTGCGTCGCCGGGCCAATCGCATTACACTACCAGCGGATGTGATGCTGGGTGGTACATCCATCGGAATCATCGGATGAAGCAGCATACTTGGTATGTGACCTTCGAAATCCCCTGGAGAGGCACAGCTGTTCGGAGCCGGCGCTCTCGATCGACTCAAACATTCGAGAGCGAAGCGGAGGCCAAGAATCTCGCGCGCGCCAAATTCGACGACGGCCTCGTCGTGACCGCAGGAACGATCGTTCCTCATCTGCCGAAACGCGCGATCCCGTCGGGAAGCATTCCGGCATGGCTTGAAGAAGGACAAGAACAAGCCACCGCTGGCAATGCGGACAATCCTGGCGCAGTCAGGGAAGCGAAGTAGCCGCCCAAGACGGTCGCATATGCACGCTTGCGAACACAACGATCATAAAACCTGTCGAAGCCCGACGATCGCAAACGATCGCGCACCAATTGCGCTTGAGTGTTGCCATTTTGGCACGCGGATTTTTGCGTGAAGTACGTAGTTTTCCCGTTGCAAGTTGGAATCAGTGCAACGCCTTGTAACGCCGTTGGCGGGGACCGGTTCAGCCGACGGCAATGGAGAGATAACAATGAAAAGCTTTCTGCTGGCTTCCGTTGGAATAGTAGCATTGGTCGGCATGGCCGCCCCCGCATCGGCTGCGGATATGGCTGTCAAGGCACGGCCGCCGGCGCCGGTGATCGCTCCGATCTATGACTGGACCGGCTTCTACATTGGCGCCAATGGCGGCTGGGGTCAGACCCGCAATTGCTGGGATTTCCTGGATGCGGGTGGCTTCGCCGTCGCCAGCGGCTGCCGCGATCGGTCCGGCGGACTGGCCGGCGGCCAGATCGGTTATCGCTGGCAAATGAGTCAGTGGGTGTTCGGCCTGGAAGCTCAGGGCGATTGGGCGGATCTCAGCAACACGCGCGTCAGCCTATTCGATCCGTTCTTCTCCACGCGCGTCCAGACCGACGGCATCGGTCTCTTCACCGGCCAGATCGGCTACGCCTGGAACGCAGCGTTGTTCTACGTAAAGGGCGGTGCGGCGGTGACGAGCAACCGCTTCAGCATCCTGGAGACGTTCTCGGGCATTGAATTGGCTTCGGCGAGCTCGACCCGTTGGGGCGGCACCATCGGCGTTGGATTTGAATACGGCTTCGCACCGAACTGGTCGTTCGGCGTTGAATACAATCACCTGTTCATGGGTGATGCCAACAATTCGTTCTCGGGCCTGACTCCGGTTGCCGCTGCTTTCGTCAACAATCGGATCAGCCAGGACGTCGACATGGTCACCGTTCGCCTGAACTATCGCTTCGGCGGCTATGGCGCGCCGCCGGTAGCGGCCCGCTACTGATCTCTCTCCGGCGTACTGAAGCCCCGGCATTAACATGCCGGGGCTTTTTCGCGCCTTGAATTTCGGAAGACGCGTGCGCCCTACCGCAGCCCCAGCAGCGAACGGCGATAGCCGTTGCTGCGGGCTTGCTCCCGGCAGACAAAACTTCCGGTGAAGCCGCGGCCATAGCGTCGTTGCTGCTTCGTGTAATAGATCCCCTTGCCAAGATCCAGCCAGACGATGACATCGGTTGGGCAATGCCGCTGCGCCTGCGATTCATGACGGAACGTTGTCAGCGGATTCGCAGCAGCACCAGCGGCACCGAAGACAATTAGCGAAGCTGTCATCAAGCTCGTGGCCCGGAGTCGGAAGCGTCGCATCGCTTGCTTCAGACGACGTCCCGCGCCGCTCGAATGTCACGAAACAGGACGGCGCGTGGCAGGCGGCTGGCATCGACTTCTTCGGCACGACGACGGCCAGTCCTTTTCGACAGGCGGGACCAGTTCTCCGCCTCGGCCATCCAGAGAACCCGGTTTTCCGGTTCACGCCCGGCGAGTTGCCTGCACAGCATGGCGCGCAGGTTGAATTCCGACTGATCCGTCATTGGCACCCCCTGCCTGAGGGTTGATTGGGCTAGAACATTAACACCGGCGCGGGGGCGCGGACTATTGCCCCAATGGCCAATGACCCGACGTGCGGCTTGAGGCGATTCCCGCCTTGACGGCCCGAAACAACTCCGAAAACCTGTCTCCTCGGGGGCTGATTTCAGTGATCCGCTTTTGGTGAGGCCTGCATCGACAGTCCAGTTCCAGAAGGAACGGCTATTGAAAGTGGTATGTCAATTGCTTCCGGGCAATCGATGTGCGGGGGATGACAGCTAATGTTGCGTGTGTTTCTGGATCGGCTCTACCTTCTCTCCGGCTATCTCGCCGGACTTTTCCTCATTGCGATTTTTGTGCTGATGCTGCTGCTGTCGGGCGGCCGGCCGCTCGGCCTCAACATTCCGGCGGGCGATGATTTCATCTCCTGGTGCATGGCGGCAACCGCCTTCCTCGGGCTCGCGCATACATTCAGGCACGGCGAGATGATCCGCGTCGGCCTGCTGATCGACCGCCTCAGCGACAATGTCCGCCATTATGTCGAGATCGCATCGCTCCTGATCGGCGTCGGCTTCATCGGCTTCTTTGCGTGGCATGCCTCGATCATGACCTGGCAGTCGTGGAAATTTTCGGACATCTCGCAGGGCGTCATCGCGGTGCCACTGTGGATTCCGCAGCTCGGCTACAGCGGCGGCCTGGTGATTCTCTTCATCGCCTTCGTCGACGAGTTGGTCCATGTCCTGCGCGGCTTCGCGCCGCGCTACGAATTGCCAAAGCCGCAAAGCGCCGAGGAAATCGTCGAGCGCGCCATGCAGAGCGGGGTCTGACATGGAACTTCTCTCCATCGCAGCACTTCTGCTCGGCCTTCTTGCGCTGCTGCTCGGCGCGGGCGTCTGGATCGCCGTGGCCCTGATGGCGACGGGCTGGGCCGGCATGCAGTTCGCCGGCGGCGGCATTCCGGCGGGCAGCGTGCTGGCGACAACGGTGTGGGGCAACAGCGCCTCATGGTCGCTCGCGGCCCTGCCGCTCTTCATCTGGATGGGCGAGATTCTCTTTCGCACGCGGCTGTCGGAGGAAATGTTCCGCGGTTTTGCGCCGTGGCTGAACTGGCTGCCGGGCCGGCTGATGCACGTCAATGTGCTCGCCTGCGGCGTGTTCGGTTCGGTGTCGGGATCATCGGCTGCGACCTGCGCCACGGTGGCCAAGATTGCCCTGCCCGAATTGAAGAAGCGCGGCTATGACGAAAACCTGAGCCTCGGCTCGCTGGCCGGCGCCGGCACGCTCGGTATTCTCATTCCGCCGTCGATCACCATGGTGGTCTATGCCGTGCAGGCCAACGTCTCCATCATCCAGGTTTTCCTTGCCGGATTTCTGCCGGGCATGTTGGTGATGGCGCTGTATTCCGGCTACATCGCGATCTGGTCGCTGGCCCATCCCAGCCGCACGCCGCCGGCCGAACCGTCGATGAGCTTTCGCCAGCGTGTTTCAGAATCGCTCAATCTCATTCCCTGCCTGCTGCTGATCATCTTCGTCTTCCTGTCGTTGCTGATGGGCTGGGCGACGGCAACGGAATGCGCCGCCTGGGGGGTGCTCGGATCGCTCGCGATCGCATGGTGGCAGGGCGCGCTGACGTGGGAGTCCTTCTGGGCCAGCGTGATGGGCGCAACGCGTGTCAACTGCATGATCCTCTTGATCCTGGCAGGCGCGTCCTACATGGGCACGTCGATGGCCTACACCGGCATCCCGTTGGCGCTCGCGGGCTGGGTGAACGGCCTTGACCTCAGCCCCTATGCCCTGATCGCAGCACTCACCGTCATGTACATCGTGCTCGGCGCAGCGCTCGACGGCATTTCCATGATCGTGCTCACCACGGCCATCGTGATTCCGATGGTGAAGCAGGCCGGCTTCGACCTGATCTGGTTCGGCATCTTCCTGGTGCTGGTTGTGGAAATGGCGGAAGTCTCCCCGCCCGTCGGCTTCAATCTGTTCGTCCTGCAGACCATGAGCGGCAAGGACTCCAACACGGTCGCAAAGGCGGCCCTGCCGTTCTTCTTTTTGCTCGTTCTGGCGGTTGCCATCATCACGGTGTTTCCTGATATCGTGATGGTGCTGCCGCGGATGGCGTTTCCCGGCTAGAGAAAGGTATTGTCATGTTGAAGTTTGCTAAGATGAGCGCATTGGCCGCCTGCGTCGCGGCTCTTGCCGCGCCCGCTATGGCGCAGACGAAATGGAATCTTCCAGCGGCGTACCCTGCGGATAATCCGCACTCGGTGAACCTGATCGCGTTTGCCAAGGACGTCACCGACGCCACCGGTGGCAAGCTGCAAATCACCGTGCATCCGGCGGCATCCCTGTTCAAGGCGCCGGAAATCAAGCGCGCGGTCGCGACCGGCCAGGCGCAGGCAGGCGAGGTCCTGATCTCGCTGCACGAGAACGAAGACCCGATGTTCGGCGTCGACGTCGTCCCGTTCCTGGCGACGAGCTATCCGGCGGCCAAGAAACTGTGGCTCGCGTCAAAACCCGCAATCGAAAAGAAGCTCGCATCGCAGGGCCTGATGCTGCTGTTCGCGGTGCCGTGGGGGCCGCAAGGCATTTACGCCAAGAAGGACCTCAACTCCCTCGATGACATGAAGGGCCTGAAGTGGCGCGCCTACAATGTCGGCACCTCGCGCATCGCCGAACTCGTCGGCGCCCAGCCCGTCACCATCCAGGCCGCGGAACTGCCGCAGGCGCTGGCCACCGGCGTCGTCAACGCCTTCATGACCTCGGGCTCGACCGGCTATGACAGCAAGGCCTGGGAAAGCATGACGCACTTCTATGACACCCAGGCGTGGATTCCGAAGAACGTGACCTTCGTGAACAAGGCCGCCTTTGACGCGCTCGACAAGCCGACCCAGGAAGCGATCCTCAAGGCGTCGGCCGTCGCCGAGGAACGCGGCTGGAAGCTCGCGGAAGAAAAGGCAAAGTGGTATCTCGAACAGCTCAAGGCCAACAAGATGCAGGTGCTGCCGCCGCCTGGAGCGTTGAAGACGGGGCTCGAGAAAGTCGGGGAGCAGTTGACGGCCGATTGGCTCAAGAAGGCCGGCACGGACGGCGAAGCTGTCATCGCCGGCTACAAGAAGTAGGACGATTGTTTCTGGTAGCGTCCGGCTTTCGATTGCCGGACGCTACTGGCTTGATGCGAGCTGTTTCACTTGCCTTTCTTGCGGCGCATCAGCGCGGCAAAGAGCGCCGTGATGCCGAACTCCCACCGCTCGCAATCGCCGCTGTGACGCATCCGGTTGGTCAGCCGGCCGAGCCTGGGCGTCGCGACCGTCACCAGGTCGCCCTCGACATGGGTGAACCCCTGCCCCTTGGCGGCGCGATCCTGGATCGGCGCGAACATCGTGCCGAGGAACAGCACAAAACCATCAGGGTATTGATGGTTCTCGTTGATGGTCTGCCCGACGATGTCGGCCGGGTCCCGGCTGATCCGGGTCAGCGAGGATGCGCCGTGCAGCACGAAACCTTCCGGCCCCTTCACCTCAAGCGAGATATCCATCTTCCGCACGTCGTCGAGCGTGAAGCCTGCATCGAAGAAGCGCACGAAGGGTCCGATGGCGCAGGAGGCGTTGTTGTCCTTGGCCTTGGACAACAGCAGCGCCGAGCGGCCCTCGAAATCGCGCAGGTTGACGTCGTTTCCGAGGCTGGCGCCGACGATGCGGCCGTCGCCCGTCACCACGAGCACCACCTCCGGCTCCGGATTGTTCCAGGTCGACTTCGGATGCAAGCCGGCATCGACGCAGGTGCCGACCGCTGACAGCACGGGCGCCTTGGTGAACACTTCGGCGTCCGGCCCGATGCCGACTTCGAGATACTGACTCCAGGCATTCTGCGCGACCAGCACTTCCTTGACATGCTGCGCCTCGGCCGAACCCGGTTTCAACCGCGAAAGATCGGTGCCGACGATCCGCGTCACCTCGGCGCGAATGGCCGCCGCCGAATCCGGATTGCCGCGCGCCCGCTCCTCGATCACCCGCTCGAGCATTGATATCGCAAACGTCACCCCGGCAGCCTTGATCACCTGCAGATCGATCGGGGCGAGCAGCCACGGCTTGGTTGGATCGCGATTGTCCGGCGGCGTGTTGTTCAACAGGTCCTGCAATGCGCCGATCCGCTCGCCGCGTGCGGCCCGCAGGGCGCCGGCAGGATCGGCATCGGCAGCGAGCTGGCTGGCGGTCGGGAAATCATCTGATATGTCGAACACGCCGTCCTGGCGGATCGCCACCACCGACGGGCTGGCGAGATCAGGACGCCAGACCCGCCCCATCAAGGCGGCAGCGGCGAAATCGTCAGGCAGAATGAAGGCGGCGTCTGTAGCGATCGGCATGTGGTGGTCCTCACGGAGTAGCGGCGGCGTGGTCGTGCGGCATCAAAGCGGACCGTTCGATGGCCCGCAAGCCGCACGGTCTCATCTTCTCAATCTGCGTTGTCCAAGATGGACCGCCGCGAACTTCATCGCAACGCAGCATGCGGAACTGATCGAGCTCCCGACAGAGCAACTGACGCGGGTATTCACACCATAGTTACTCGATATTCTCTTCAGAGCGGCAAATCTCGCTTCTGCCAAGCATGGTCGCAAATTCGCTGAACGCGCCCGAGGGATTAAAGAGAATGAAGGACAAGAAAGACATCGTGGAGAACTGGCTGCCGCGCTACACCGGCACGCCTCTCAACGAGTTCGGAGCATACGTTCTCCTGACCAACTTCGACAATTACGTCGAGTGGTTCGCGACGCAGCAGGGCGCCGTGATCAAGGGCATCGATCGACCGATGCCGAACGTGACCTCCGACGGCATCACCCTGATCAATTTCGGCATGGGAAGCCCGAACGCCGCGACCGTGATGGACCTGTTGAGTGCCATTGCGCCCAGGGCCGTGTTGTTTCTCGGCAAATGCGGCGGCCTGAAACGCAAGAACCAGATCGGCGATCTGATCCTGCCGATTGCCGCCATTCGGGGCGAAGGCACCTCGAACGATTACCTGCCGCCGGAAGTGCCGGCGCTGCCTGCGTTCGAGCTGCAACGCGCGGTATCGACCATGATCCGCGATCTCGGCTACGACTACTGGACGGGCACCGTCTACACCACCAACCGACGGGTCTGGGAACACGACGATCGCTTCAGGGAGTTGCTGCGTCGTACGCGAAGCATGGGGATCGACATGGAGACTGCGACGATCTTTGCTGCTGGATTTGCCAACCACATTCCGACCGGCGCGCTGCTGCTTGTCTCCGATCAGCCGATGATTCCCGAGGGCGTGAAGACCGAAGCGTCGGATCGAGCCGTGACCGCCAGCTACATGGAGCGGCACATCGAGATCGGGATTGAGGCCTTGAAGCTGGTGCGGCGCCGGGGCCGCAGCGTCAAGCATCTGCGTTTCGAAGACGATTTCGAAGCCGGGCAGAACGAGCCGCAATGAGCTACTCGCCCTTCAGGTCTGCGGCGCGGATCACCTCGCCCCATTTGCGCGTCTCGTCGTCGATGAACCTGGAGAATTCGGCGGCCGTGCCGCCGTTCGCCTCCAGCCCCTGCGCCGCCAGCTTTTGCTTCACCTCGGGATCGGCCAGCGCGCGAATGACTTCCGCCTGCAGCTTCTCGACGATCGGTTGCGGCGTGGCGACAGGCGCCATGAAACCGTACCAGCCGGACGCCACCACGTTGGCGAGCCCCTGCTCGCGCAGCGTAGGCGCCTCCGGATAGATCGGGCTGCGCACAGCCGACGCCACGCCCAGCACGCGCAACTTGCCGTTCTGGATGTGCGGCAGGGCGGTGCTGATCGCGGTCAGCGTGGCATCGAGGCGACCCGCCAGCAGTTCGGTGTAGGCCATGTTGTCGCCGCGGAACGGAACGATCAGGCCCTTGACGCCAGCGTCGCGAAACAGCAACTCCGCTGCCAGATGCGGCTGCGAGCCTGCGCCCGGAGAACCGAAGGTCATGCCTTCGGGCTTCGACTTGCCGTAGGCGATCATTTCCTGAACGGTCTTGAACGGCGCCTGCGCATTGACCACCAGGAACAACGGCGCCATCACAGCCATCGCGACCGGCTGCAAATCCTTGCGGTTGTAGTTCAGCTTCTCGAACAGCGCTTCGGCGGTCGCAAACGGCGCTGCGGCATAGAGCACCGTGTATCCGTCCGGCGTTGCGCGGGCGACCAGTTCATTGGCGACGCGGGTGCCCGCGCCCGGCTTGTTCTCGACGATGAACTGCTGGTTCAGTCGGCGCCCGAGTTGTTCGGCGAGAATTCGCAACGAGATGTCGCTGGCGCCGCCGGCCCCATATGGCGAAACCAGCCGCACGATCCGCGACGGCCAGTCGCCCTCGGCGCGCGCCTGAAAGACGGAGCCTGCAGCCAGACAGGCGACGGTCCCCAACAAGATTCGGCGTGTGATGGTCATCAGTGCCTCCGCAAATCAGGGGCCGCCGAAGTCAGAAGCAGCCTGGACATCGGTCCCGTTTCTTCCCACCCGTGAGCTCGAGCGTTGGAATCGCCGGGCTTCTCATTGCGGCAACGATAGATTTGCGCCGTCTATCGGACAATGTGTATTTTTTGACCTATTTATCGTGATCTCCTATAAGTATCCGCAGCGATTGACGCCGGAGATTTCCGCGATGGCGATGGATGTGACGCTGCGGCAGCTACGCGCCTACGTGGCCGTGCTGGAGGCAGCGAGTTTTTCCGAAGCGGCCAAGGCCATGCACCTGTCGCAGGCCGCCCTCAGCGGACTGATCAAGGAGCTCGAGAGCCGCCTCGGCGTCCGCCTGCTGGACCGCACCACGAGGAAGGTAGCTCCTTCCGCGGTCGGCGAGGCGTTCGAGCCGATGGCGCGGCGCGTACTGGCAAACCTCGATGAAGCCCTCGACAACCTCACCAACCTGAAGGAGCTGCGCCGCGGGCTGGTGCGCGTCGCCGCGCCCGAGCCGCTGTCCTGCACGCTGCTGCCGGCGCTCATCGCCGGATACGGCGCACAGCATCCAGGCGTGGACGTGCGGTTCGACGACGTGCCGATCCAAGAGGTGCTGGCGGGCCTCGAGAACGGCAGTACCGATATCGGCTTCGGGCCGGCCGGCGTCGTGCCGGACCAGCCGGTGGAAGCGCACATGATCTGTGCGGACCCGCTCTGGGTCGCCTTGCGCGGCGACGATCCGCTGGCGAAAGGAAAATCAGTCAGCTGGAAAGACATGCGCGACCGGCCGCTGATCAACTACATGCCAAACATCGCCATCAACGTGCTGAGCAATGTGCCGTCCCGGAATCATCCGAGAGAACTCGTGCCGGTGCACCGGGTCAACACCGCGCTTTCCATGCTGCGCGTGCGACAGGGCGCAGTGATCTGCCCTTCAATGGCCGAGCCGCTGGTGCGCGGCTTCGGCCTGACGTTCCTGCCGCTGCGACAGCCCACAGTCAAATGGAAGGTCGCGATGCTCGCGCGCCGTCGCCCGTCGCTTTCGCCCGCGGTCGAGAGCTTTCTCGCATTCACGCGGGCGTTCACACCGAAATGGGCGACCGGCGGCATCGACGGCCGCGCGGGCGATACGAAAAAGCGGAGTTGAGAAAAACCGCTTCTATTCCGCGGCGGTCGCCGATCTCTTCGCAACGCGCTCTTCACCGCCGAACACGATACCCTCATAGCCCTTCGCCGCAACGTCGTTGATGGCGGCGACGTATTTCGGCGTGCCGCCATTGTAGACGAGATAGCGCGTCTTGCCGTGTTCGTGGCCGGGGACGTTGGAATTGTAGCCGGTGAACCACGACTTGGCTTTGCGCATCAGCATGATGGCGTACATCTTGGTCACATGCGCGGTCCAGCGCGCCTGCGCCTCGGGCGTTGCTTCGGCCCGCGTGTAGCCGCGAGCCCACATGTATTCGAGCAGATCCATGCACCAGCCGACGCCGTTCTCGATGCCGCGCGGAAAATTCGTCGATGCCGAGCCGCTCTGCGGTCCGGTCGGCATCAGCAAATTCGGAAATCCGTGCACCATCATGCCGAGAAATGTCGAAGGCCCATCGCGCCATTTGTCGAACAGTTTTGCCCCACCGGTGCCGGTGATGTCGATCGCGTCGAACGAGCCCGTGATGGCGTCGAAGCCGGTGGAGTAGACGATGATGTCGAATTCGTAATCGCGCGCGCTGGTTCGCAGGCCCTTCTCGGTCACCCGCTCGATCGGGGTCTCGCTGATATCGACGAGGTGGACGTTGTCGCGGTTGTAGGCTTCGAAGTAGTTGGTCTCCAGCGGCACCCGCTGCACGCCGAAACCATGATCCTTCGGAATCAGCTTTTCTGCTGTTACCGGGTCCTTGACGCGCCGGCGGATACGGTCGGCGATGTAGGCGGAGAATTCCGCGTTGGCCGCCTCATCGGTGAAGATCTCGCGGAAATTGCTCAGCCAGATGCCGAATCCAGGTTCATCATAGAGCCTGTCCCACAGCGCCAACCGCTCGTCGCTGGTGACCTCGTAGAAGCCGCGGCGGTCGGGTTCGTGCTCGAATCCGCCCGGCGTGCGGGTGCAGGCCGCAAAGATCTCGTCGTAGCGCGAACGGATGTCGGCCATCTCGGCATCCGAGATCGGACTGTTGTTGAGCGGTGCGCTCCAGTTCGGCCGCCGCTGGAACACGGTGAGTTCGCCGACCTTGTCCGCGATCTCACCGATCACCTGAATAGCCGTCGCACCGGTACCGATGATGGCGACTTTCTTGCCGGCGAGTTCGACCGGTTCGTGCGGCCAGTAGAAGGTGTGGAACGAGCGTCCCTTGAAATCATCCATGCCTTCGAGGCGCGGAAGCGTCGGCGTCGACAGCAGGCCGATCGCAAGAACGACGAACCGGCACGTCAGTTCACGGCCGTCATCGAGTTTCAGGCGCCACTGATCATTCGTCTCATCGAAAGTCGCCGCTTCGACTCTACAGTTGAACTGCATGTATTTGCGCAGGTCGAACTTGTCCGCGACGTAGTTCAGGTAACGCAAATTCTCGGGCTGCGCCGAGAAGCGCTCCTTCCAGTGCCACTCGTCGAGCAATTCCCGCGAGAAGGAATAACCGTAGGTGTAACTCTCGGAATCGAAACGCGCGCCGGGATAGCGGTTCCAGTACCAGGTTCCGCCGAGGTCGGGAGCGGAGTCCAGCACCAGCGCGTCGATGCCGAGGTCAGCGAGCCGCTTGATCTGATAAATGCCGGCCACGCCGGCGCCGATCACAATGACCTCGTAGTGCGACCTCGAACCCTCGGTCATACGCGGCTTCCCCATTTTGGCTCTTTGCGGCGGCCCTGCACGGCCGGCTGCACTATAGCAATAATCCGCGCGTTGCACTTGCGTCAGGATGTCGGGTCAGGATCGATCCGCGCGTATAACTGCGCGACGTAGGGATCCTCGATCCCCAGCGTCTGGAGCTGCGTCGCCAGTTGCACGAGATAGTCCCTGTTAGTGCCGAGGATACCCCTCCCGCTCGCGATCAGGCTCACGGTCTCCTCCAGCGGCAACTCACCGACATAGCTTGGGTGCACCGGGTTCGAGACAAAGGCGAGTGCCGAGATCGGGCCCTGCGGCGTCACCATCGGTATCATCGCCGGCGCGTAGCCGCCGCGCAGCATCTCGCGCCGCCACAGGATCGCGGTCTCTGTATGGACGGACGAAGCCGCGATGCGGAACGCCAGCCCGTGGCAGCGCCCTTGCTGCGGCTCCAGCGAAAGCATCAGGGCCGGAAACTCGCGCGATCCGCGGCCGAGATTGATCTTCAGCGTGAAGCGCCGCTGATAGCCCTCGACATCGGCAAGCCTCACTTCGGTGAAGTGAAAGCCAGGGTCCCACATCAGCGAACCATAGGAGTAGATCCAGAGGTCGTCGCCGCTGCCATGCTGGCCGAGCACCGCCAGCCGCGACGCCTCGATCGCCTCGTCCGGCAGCCGCCAGTCCGCCGGCCAGCCCGCGGCCCGGGCGCGCTGCTCCCACATCGAAAACATCGCCGGCGTCAACCGAAGCAGCGACTTTTCCGGGTGTGTGACCCGGGTCCTGAGATCGGGCAGATGAATGAATGCGTCCGCGTTCAAGCCGGCATGCTCCTTTTGCAGGTGCGGCATCCAACCGTAATGTGCCATTCTTGGCAGCGCGGCGCCAATGCGAACGCGAACCGGAGCGGATTTCCAGCATGTTATTCTCTCATGGCCTGCCCAAGTAATTTGGGGTGTAATCGCGTTATCGATAGGCAGGGCGCAGGAAAGGAAACGGGGGCGACGTGAACTACGAACATATCCGCTGCGATCTCGACGGTCCGCTCATGATCGTCACGTTGAACCGCCCCGATAAGCTCAATGCCTATACCGGCCAGATGGGCGCAGAAATCACGCACGCCTTCAACCGCGCCGACAGCGACGACAATATCCGTGCGATCATCGTCACCGGCGCCGGCCGCGCCTTCTGCGCCGGGGCCGATGTGTCCGGCGGCGCGGCAAGCTTCGACACATCGGGCAAGCACGGCGCCGGCGTATTCGCCAGCGCCAATCCCGGCGGCGGCCGGTTCGTCGAGGCGATCTTCAACTGCCGAAAGCCCTCGATCGCGGCGATCAACGGCGGTGCGGTCGGCGTCGGCATCACCATGACATTGCCGATGGATGTCAGGATCGCGGCGAAAGGCGCCAAGATCGGCTTCATCTTTGCCCGCCGCGGCCTGGTCCCGGAAGCCGGCAGCGCCTGGTTTCTGCCAAAGCTGGTCGGCCTGCCGCAGGCGTTGCGCTGGTGCCTCTCCGGCCGAACGTTCGATGCAGATGAGGCCAGGGATGGCGGGCTTGTCAGCGAGGTCGTGGAGCCCGCGCAATTGCTCGATCGCGCCAAGGAAATCGCGCGCGAGCTGACGGAATCAACCTCCGCCGTCTCCGTTGCCCTGACGCGCCAGATGCTGTGGCGCTTTGCCGGCGCCCCCGCCCCGTTCGAACTGCTCGATATCGACAAGCCGATGTCGATCGAACGCGGCGGCCACGCCGATGTGCGCGAAGGCGTTGCGGCCTTCCTCGAGAAACGGCCACCGTCGTTCCCGGGAAAAGTATCCCAGGACATGCCAAGCCAGTATCCCTGGTGGCAGGACGAGGGAAAGCGGTAGAAGAAAATACCCGCCGGACCACCCACCACTTCCAACATCACAGAGACCGAAAGCCATCCGATGCGTGACCAGTTCTCCAACAATCAAACGATCCGCAAGCCCGCCGTCACGTCCAGAGGCGGCATCGTCGCCGCGCAATCGGGCAAGGCAGCGCAGGTCGGCGCCGAGGTGCTGGCCGCCGGCGGAGATTGCGTCGATGCCGTGATCGCGACGACGTTTGCGCTCGGCGTGCTGGAGCCCTGGATGAGCGGTGCCGGCGGCGGCGGCGCGATGGTGCTCTACCGTGCACGCGAAGACCGTTACGAGGTGATCGACTACGGCATGCGTACGCCGCTGAGCTTGCGGCCCGAAGATTATCCGCTGACCGGCGACGGTGCCGCTTCCGACATCTTCCCCTGGCCGCGCGTCAAAGGCGACCGCAACATCCATGGCCCCGGCTCGATCGCAGTCCCCGGCGTGGTCGCCGGCATGGAGGAAGCGCATCGCCGTTACGCCAGGATGCCGTGGAAGGAACTGCTGGCGCCGAGCGTCCACCTCGCCGGTGAAGGCCTTGCGGTCGACTGGTGGACCACGCTCATGATTTCGAGTTCGGCCGTCGACTTGCGACGTTACCCCGCGAGCGCCGCGGCCTATCTCGTGGACGGCCTGCCGCCGAATGCGCCATGGGGCATCAAGTCCCACGTCCGCCTGCCGCAGGACCGGCTCAAGGCCACGATGGCGCATTTGGCCAGCGCAGGCCCGCGCGACTTCTACGAAGGCGACCTGGCAAAGAGCCTCGCCGCCGACATCCAGGACGCCGGCGGCGCACTGTCGGTCGAGGACCTCAAGCCGTTCCGCGCCCATTTGCGCGAGCCGCTGGCGATCCCCTATCGCGGCGGCAAGGTGTTCGCGACGCCTGAGCTCACTGCGGGCCCAACGCTCTCACGCACGCTCGGCCTGCTGCAGCAGAACCTGAAGCCCGCGCGCGGCACGCCCGATGCCGCCGCCTACATCGCCTATGCCTCGGCGCTGCAGGCGGCCTATCGCGAACGCCTCAAGGACATGGGCGATCAGGACGGCCGGCGTGCACTCGGCGCGGAGGCGCTGGCACCGGCCTGCACCACGCACTTCTCGGCGGTCGACCGCGACGGCAACATGGCGGCGGTGACGCAGACGCTGCTGTCGTCGTTCGGCTCCCGATTCGTCTCGGGCCAGACCGGCATCACCATGAACAACGGCATCATGTGGTTCGACCCGACCCCGGGCATGCCGAACTCGCTGGCGCCCGGCAAACGCTGCCTCACCAATTACACGCCGGTGGTGGCGCAGGGCACCGATGGTCGCCGCTTCGCCGTCGGCGCCTCCGGCGGCCGGCGCATCCTGCCATCCGTAACGCAACTGCTATCATTCGTGATGGATTACGGCATGGACCTCGATGCGACGATCCACCAGCCGCGCATCGACGCCAGCGAAGGCGCGGTCGTGATCGGCGACGTCCGCCTGCCGCAGGCCGCGCGCGAAGCGCTCGGCGCGCAGTTCGACTATGAAGAGGCGCGCATCCAGACCCTGCCGATGAAGTTCGCCTGCCCCAGCATCGTGCTGCGCGACGGCCCGACCAACAGCGGCGCCACCGAACCGTTCCAGCCCTGGAGCGAAGCGGTGGCGGAGGGGTGACTACATCCCCAGCCGGTCCCGCACCCGCCCCGTCAGCACCGCGGCGGTGACGCCGACGCGCCAGAAGGCGTGCATCGGCATCGGCTTGATGGCTGAGATCGGCATGTCGATCTCGGCTTTCTTTCCGCCGGCGAGACGGCGCGCGAGTTGTGCGCCCATCGCGGTGGAGAGCGCGACGCCGCGGCCGTTGCAGCCGAGCGAGATCAGCAGGTTCTCCGCCGGCTCATGCACATGGGGATAGTGATCGGGCGTGATGGCAAGCCGGCTGTTCCAGCCGTGGGTCCAGTTCACGCCCTTCAGGCTCGGCCACAGCCGCTCGGCATAGCGGATCAGATAGGCGACGTCGGCCGGCTTGCTGATCCAGCGCATCGGCCCGCGGCCGCCCATCAGCAGGCGGTTGTGCGCGTCGATGCGGTAATAGACCGTGATGTGACCGCTCTCGTACAGCACGGGGCGCGTCGGCATGATCGCGCGCGCGACGGCATCCGATAACGGCTCGGTAGCCGTGATCGAGGAGAACACCGGGACGATGCTGCGGCGCAGGCCCGGCCAGAGATCGCCGGTAAAGCCGTTGGTCGCCAGCAGTACCTTTTCCGCGCGCACGATTCCGCGCGGCGTTTCGATGCGCCAGCCCGTGCCCTCGCGCGTCAGCGAGAGCGCGGGCGTCTCGCCATGGACCGCCGCCCCTGCCGCAATCGCGGCGCGCGCCAGACCACGCGCGTAGCTCAGCGGATGCAGGTCGCCGCCGCGGCTGTCCAGCATGGCGCAGAGATAGCGGTCTGTGCCCGTCACCACCCGCATCTGCTCGCGGTTCAGGAACTGCACCGGCATGCCGCGCCGGATGCATTGCTTCGCGGTGCCTTCGATGGCGGCCGCGCTCGCTTCATTGTAGGCCGCGCGCAATGTTCCATTCTGCCGCGCCTCGCAGGGAATCTGGTAGCGGCGGATCAGGTCGAACGTGAAGTTCGTCGTGCCGTAGGCGAAGTCGATCATGCGGCCGCCGAGGTCGGCGCCGAAGTCGGATTCGATCTGGTCGGGATCGTGCTTGAGGCCCGGATTGACCTGGCCGCCATTGTTGCCCGAGGCGCCCCAGCCCGGCTGCTGCGCCTCCAGCACGGTCGCATCGACGCCCTGCTCCGCCAGATGCAGCGCTGTCGACAGCCCGGTGAAGCCACCGCCGACGATCGCGACCGAAACATTCCTGTCGCCAGTTAGCGGCGGAGTCGGTGTGGGCGCCACAGCCGTATCAGCGTAGAGGCTTGGCGGCAGCGGTAGTTGGGCGGACGCGTTCATGGGCAACCCCAAGACTTAAAGCGGATGCAGCACGCGCCGCAGAAAATCCTGCGTGCGCGCATGCTGCGGCTGGTTGAGGACGGATCTGGCCGGGCCCTGCTCGACGATCACGCCGCCGTCGATGAACAGCACGCGGTCGGCGACGTCCTTCGCGAAGGCCATTTCGTGGGTGACGACGACCATGGTCATGCCGTCATCGGCGAGCTTGCGCATCACCCCCAGCACGTCGCCGACCAGTTCCGGATCGAGTGCGGAAGTCGGCTCGTCGAACAATATCGCCTTCGGCTGCATCGCGAGCGCCCGGGCAATCGCCACGCGCTGCTGCTGGCCGCCGGACAGTTGCGGCGGGTGGACGTCGGCCTTCTCGGCCAGCCCCACCCGCGCCAACAGTGCCCGCCCGCGTTCCAGTGCCTCGCCGCGCGGCTCCTTCTTCACATAGACCGGCCCCTCGATGACGTTCTCAAGCGCGGTGCGATGCGGGAAGAGATTGAAGCGCTGGAACACCATCGAGACCTGGGTGCGGATCGCAACGATCGAAGGGGCATTGCGATCGACCCGCGCGCCGTCGATCCTGATATCGCCGCGATCATAGCTTTCCAGCCCGTTGATGCAGCGCAGGATGGTCGACTTGCCCGAGCCGGAGGGGCCGATGATGCAGACCACTTCGCCCTTCTCGACCGAGGCCGTGATGCCCTTCAGCACCTCGACCTTGCCAAAACTCTTGTGGACGTCCGAGAGCTCGATCATTTCCGGGCCGCGCGCTTCTCGAAATGACGGACCAGCAGGATGAGCGGAATGCTCATGGTCAGATACATCAGCGCCACCAGCGTGAACACGCTGGTGTTCTTGAAGGTGGAGGATGCGATCAGCTTGCCCTGCAGCGCCAGTTCGGCGACCGTGATGGTCGAGGCCTGCGAGGAATCCTTCAGCATCATGATCATGACGTTGCCGTAGGGCGGCAGCACGATCTTGACCGCCTGCGGCAGCACCACCCGGCGCATGGTCTGGCCCCAGCCCATGCCGATCGCCTGCGCTGCCTCGATCTGCCCCTTGTCGATCGCCTCGATGCCGGCGCGGAAGTTTTCAGCCTGGTACGCCGAATAGGCAATGCCGAGCCCGAGGATCGCCGCCTGCAGCGCCGTCAGCGTGATGCCGAATTCGGGCATGACGAAGTAGAGATAGAACAGCAGCACGATGATCGGGATACCGCGGATCACGTTGATCAGCCCGGCGCTGAGCCCCGACAGCACGACGATGCCGGAGACCCGCATCAGCGCCCAGACCAGGCCGAGCACGGTGGACAGCAGCAGCGAACCGATCGTGACGATGATCGTCAGCGCCACGCCGCTCATCAGGATCGGCAGGAACTCGACGGTATCGCGCCAGAACGCCTGCATCAGGCGCCCTGCGCCTTCAGGCCCCATTTGTCGAGGATTTTTGCCACCGTGCCGTTCGCCTTCAGCTTCGCCAGCGAGGTGTTGATCCTGGCGAGCAGTTCGGTGTCGCCCTTGCGCACGCCGATGCCGACCGAGCCCACGGTGGTCGGCTTGTAGCTCTCGACGATGCGCGCTTCGGGAAATCCGCCCTGCTTCAGATTATAGGCGAGGATCGGATAATCGGCGAAGCCGGCCTTGAGACGGCCGGCATTCACGTCGCGCAGGATGTCAGGAATGGTATCGTAGGCCTTGACCTCGCTGAACAATCCCGACTTCTTCAACGCGTCGACGAACGCGGTGCCGACCTGCGCGCCGACCACCTGGCCCTTCAGATCTTCCTGCGAAGTGTAGGTCTTGGTATCGCCCTTCGGCACCAGGAGGCCCTCGCCATAGCTGTAGAACGGCTCGGAGAAGTCGATCACTTCCTTGCGCGCCGCGGTGACGAACATCGCCGCCGAGATGATGTCGATCTTGTTCGAGGTCAGCGACGCGATCAGCGTCGAGAACTGCATCGGCTCGATCTGGACCTGGAAGCCGGCGTCCTTGCCGATCTCGGTGATGAGATCGACCATGATGCCCTGGATGCTGTTGGTCTTGGTGTCGAGGAAGGTGAAGGGAACGCCGGTCGGCGTCGAGCCGACTTTCAGCACCTGCTGCGCGGATGCCGGCATCGCCGTCGCAACGGAAAGGGCCGCGATCGCGGCTTGAACGAGATGTCTGAGAGCCATCGCACCACCTCCACTATTTTACTCTGCCCGGTCGCCTGCCATCCTTAGACCAAAGAGTTGCCGGCAACGCGGTTCGGGCCTATTTTCACTAATATGAAATTGTGGTCACACTTGCCGTGGCAATGCAAGTAATTTTCATGCACATGAAGAAGGCGGTCTGATGTGAGCGGTGGCAGCAGGATGAGGAAGCCGGCGCCGAAGGCCAGGAAGGCCAGCGGCAAGCCGGCGGCCAGGCCGAAGGCGAAGCCCGCCGCCAGACCGGCCGAGCCCGCGATGGATCTCGCCGTCGGCAGCCGCATTCGCGACCTCCGCCGCGAGAACAAGCTGTCACTGGAGACGATCGCCGATCGCACAGATCTATCGATCGGCTTTCTCAGCCAGATCGAACGCGGATTATCATCGCCCTCGCTGCGCGTGCTCGCCACCCTGGCCGACGTACTCGGCGTCGGCATCGCCGCGCTGTTCGGTGCCAAACCTGGCACGGACGCCGCGTCGGGCGGCGTGGTCACCCGGCAAGTGCAGCGCGCCGAACTGAAACTCTGGCGCACCGGCATTTCAAAGCAATTGCTGAGTCCGGCGGGAACGGAAAGCCGCCTCAACCTGTTTCTCGTGCACCTCGAGCCTGGCGGCAATACCGGCGACGAACTCTATACCCATGACGGCGAAGAGGCTGGCCTCGTACTGGAAGGCGAGATGACACTCACCGTGGACGCCGAGACCTGGACGCTCAAGCAAGGCGACAGTTTTCGCTTCGCCAGCCGTCGGCCGCACCGCTTTTCAAATCCCGCAGATGATGCGAAGGCTGTGGTGCTGTGGGTGAACTGCGTGACGCAGGCGGGGTGAGCCTCAATCTGGAGCAAGTAATGGATCAGGCCGCAGACGATTGGGCGCCGCACAGCGCGCACTGGGGCGCGTTCTCGGCGCGGTGGAACGGCGCCACGCTCGACGTCACCCCATACGAAGGTGATCCCGCGCCCTCGCCGATCTTGCAGAACTTCACCACCGCGATGCGCCACAAGGCCCGCATCCAGCGGCCGATGGTCCGCAAGGCATGGCTGGATCGCGGCGCACGCGCCGAGCGCTCCTTCGACCAGAAATTCGTCGCCTGCCCCTGGGACGAAGTCCTCGACCTGCTCGCCAATGAATTGTCGCGGGTCCGGACCGAGCACGGTGCCACCGCCGTATACGGCGGCTCTTATGGCTGGTCCAGCGCCGGACGGTTCCACCACGCGCAGAGCCAGGTTCATCGTTTCCTGAACATCGCCTTCGGCGGCTATGTGCGCTCGGTCAACAGCTACAGCGCCGGCGCCTCGGCGGTAATCCTGCCGCACATCATGGGCGGCTACGAAGCCGTCTCGCGCCACAACGTCACCTGGGATCAGGTCGCCGAGCATACCGATACAGTGCTCGCCTTCGGCGGCATGGCGGTGAAGAACTCGGACGTCGCAAGCGGCGGCATCAGCCGGCATATCGAGCGCGACGCCATGCAAAAGGCCGCGCGTCGCGGCGCGGAGTTCTACGGCATCGCGCCCTTGCGCGATGACATGCCGGAAGAGGCAGGCGCCCGCTGGCTGCCCATCAAGGTCGGTACTGATGTTGCGCTGATGCTGGCGCTCGCGCACACGCTGCTCGTCGAAAACCTGTACGACCGCGATTTTGTCGCGCGCTATTGTACCGGCTTCGAAGCCTTCGAGCGCTATCTGCGCGGCCGCGACGACAATACGCCAAAGGACGCAGCATGGGCCGCCGGCATTACCGGCATTCCAGCGGACGAGATCCTCGACATCGCGCGCCGGCTGCCGCGCGGGCGCACCCTGGTCACGGTCTCGCATTCATTGCAGCGCGCGCAATATGGTGAGCAGCCGGTATGGATGGGCGCGGTGCTCGCGGCCATGCTGGGCCAGATCGGCCTGCCCGGCGGCGGCTATAACTACGCACTCGGCGCGCTCGGCCACACCGGCCGGCGGATGAACGCGGTGCCGATCCCGACGCTGTCGCAAGGCAAGAATGGCGTCAGCGAGCACATCCCGGTGGCGCGGGTCGCCGACATGCTGCTCAATCCCGGCAAGCGGTTCGACTACAACGGCCGCGCGATGCACTACCCCGATATCAAGCTGGTCTACTGGGCGGGCGGCAACCCGTTCCATCATCACCAGGACATCAACCGGCTGCGGCGGGCATTCAACGTCCCGCAAACCATCGTCGTGCACGAGAGCGCCTGGACGCCGATGGCAAAATTTGCCGACATCGTGCTGCCGGCCACCATGACGCTGGAGCGCGACGACATCGGCGCCGCCGGCACCGATCCACGGCTGATCGCAATGCGCAGGGCGGTCGATCCGGTCGGCGAAGCGCGCGACGATTTCGACATTTTTGCCGCGCTGTCGCAGCGAATGGGCGTCGAGCAGGCGTTCACGGAAGGCCGCAGCAGCCGGCAATGGCTGGCCCATCTCTACGAGCCCACGCGAAAAGCGCTTGCCGCTGCCGGCTGGGACGCTCCCGGCTTCGATGAGTTCTGGCGGCGCGGCGAACTAGCGCTGCCGTCCGCCCCCGACGACGGCGGCTTTCTCCGCGCCTTCCGCAACGATCCCCTCAGTAACAAGCTGCCAACACCAAGCGGCAAGATCGAAATCACCTCGAGCACGATCGCCGGCTTCGACTACAACGATTGCCCGCCGCATCCGGCCTTCCTGCCGTCGACCGAGCCGCCGACCGCGCGTCACCCGTTGACGCTGATCGCCAACCAGCCGGCGACGCGATTGCACAGCCAACTCGACTTCGGCGCCTACAGCCAGTCGAAGAAGATTGCCGGCCGCGAACCGGTCCGTCTCAATCCCGCCGACGCTACGCAACGCGGCATCGCCGATGGCGACATCGTCCGCCTGTTCAACGATCGTGGCGCGTGTCTGGCTGCGGCTGCTGTCACAGAAGACGTCATGCCCGGCGTGATCCAATTGTCCACCGGCGCCTGGTACGATCCGGAACTCGGCACAACCGAGCAGCCGCTCTGCGTCCACGGCAATCCGAACGTGCTCACCCGCGACATCGGCACCTCGCGGCTCGCGCAAGGCTGCTGCGGACAGGTGACGGTGGTCGAGTGCGAGAAGTACGGGGGATCGCTGCCTGATATCCGCGCCTTCGATCCGCCCGATCAGGGTTGAAGCGGGTTCCAGTTCGCAAATCCGCTGGCGCGGCCTGCAAAATTCGGGCAGTCCTAAGAGGCATGCCTATTTCCAGCCGTTACTTCGTTCAGTCCACCACCGCCCTGCTGCTGGTCGGGTTTCTGGCACTGCTCGGCATCGTCGGCATGACGTTCTGGCTGGGCGAGCGCGCCCAGGTCTATTTCAACGAAGTCATTGCCGCGCGCGATGCGCGGAGCGCCGCAGTGGATCTTCGCAACGCGGTACAAACCGCCGAATCCAGCCAGCGCGGATTCCTGTTCACGGGCAACGAAATCTATCTTGCGGCCTACGGCCCGGCAAAAGCCCTGGCCGAGCGGCAATTGGCGGCGGTCAACCGCCAGCTTTCTTCCTATGACGGTGTCAACGCATCGCTCCAGCGTCTCACGACGGTCATCAACGAGAAGTTCGCCGAGATGGACCAGGGCATCGCGCTGAAGCGCGACTATCGCGATGCGGAAGCGCTCGCGCTCACCAGGACCAATCGCGGCAAGGCGCTGATGGACGAAGCGAACATATTCTTCGCCGGCATCATCAGCGCCACCGACGAACGCCTGACCACGGGCGTTGCCGAACAGAAAGCCAACGCGAGCCTCCTTCGGCTGTTCTCGATCATCAGTGGCATCGTCATCGTCGGCGTGATCGGTATCGCCGCGGTCACCGTCGTGCGTTACACGCGCGAGCTTCGTCGTGCGCAAACCGAAGTCAACCTGCTCAACAGCAACCTGGAGCAGCGCGTCGAAGCCCGCACCGCCGATCTTGCGCGCGCCAACGCCGAGATCCAGCGCTTCGTCCACATCATCTCGCATGATCTTCGCGCGCCGTTGGTCAGCATCGTCGGATTCACCGGCGAACTTCAGGACAGTGCGGGAAGCCTGCGCGCGCTCGTCGAACGTTCCGACGCCGCCGGAACTGACGATCCCGTGTTGAAGGAAGCGCGCGTCGCCGCCACCGAACTGCTGCCGGAGGCCATCGGGTACATCCGCTCCTCGACCGAGAAGATGGAGCGGCTGATCAGCACGGTTCTCAAACTCGCGCGCGAAGGACGGCGTCCACTCAAGATCGAGCCCGTCGATCTGAGAGAGGTGGTTGCCGGCGGCGCCGCCGCGATCCAGCATCAATTGTCCGAGGCCAGCGGGAAGATCGACATCCAGCTGGACGTTCCCATGATCCAGAGCGATCGCTTTTCGCTGGATCTGATCATCGGAAACCTGCTCGACAACGCTGTCAAGTACCGCGCCAAGGAGCGGCCGCTACACATCAATGTGCGGGCGCGCCCGATCGCGGACGACCGCGTCGAAATCGAGATTGCCGACAACGGCCGCGGCATCGCGGAGCGCGACCAGGCACGCGTCTTCGACCTGTTCAAGCGCTCCGGCACGCAGGATCAGCCGGGCGAAGGCATCGGCCTCGCCTACGTTTTGGCGGCGCTTCGCAACCTCGGCGGCGAGATCGGCCTGACATCCGAGATCGGTCGTGGCACCAGCTTTCGGCTCACCATGCCGCGGACGTTGGGAACATCAGGGAATATTGCCTGACGCCAAAAGCCTGCTAACAAAAGTCCATCGGCCATGTCTGGAGTTCAAGGCCGGGGGACGACAATGTTACCAGGTAACACAGCGATACGCCGGCACGTCGCACCGGTGTTGGTGGCTTGCGCGGCGGGCCTGATCGCCACGTCCGTGCCATCGGCGGCGCAGAGCGGGCCACCCGGCATCACCATGCCCCGGCCCCTGCCGCCGTTCGATCCCGCCGCCCCGACCTGCAAACCTCCGCCGGGCCTCGAAAGGCTGCTGGCGTTCTCGCAGGATACGCGGCGCGAGTTCATGCAGGGCGTCGATCAGGGGCTGGCGGCCGCGGCAAAGGATCGCGGCCTGCAATATCGGCTGCTCGTCGCCGACAGCGACGCGGCCAAACAGGCTGAGCACGTGCGGTCGCTGGTGGCGGCCAAGGCTGGCGGCGTGGTGGCATCCGCGGTTGACTCGACCTCGCTCGCGCCCCGTCTGCAGGAAGTCATCTGGTCCGGCAGCTATGTCAGCACCGTCGTGGCCCCGCCTGCGACTTCGCTGCTGAACGCTCCGCAATATCTCACTGGGAAAGTGCTTGGAGATGCGGCGAGCGCCTACATCAAGGGAACGCTCGGCGGCAGGGCCAAGGTCGTGCTGCTGACGCAGGACAGCCTGGAATTCCTCGCCCCGCGCTTCGTCGCCCTGCGCGATTCCCTGCGCGACATTCCCGGCGCCAATATCGTTGCGGACATTTCGCCGAACCCGGTCAGCAAGGATGGCGGCTTCGCCACCATGCGCACCATCCTGCTCGCCAATCCGGACGTCGACGTGGTGCTCGGCGCCGACAATGTCGTGCTCGGGGCGCTGGCCGCGTTGCGCGCTGCCGGCAAGACGCGCGCGAACCAGTTTCTCGGCGGCATCGACGGCGAACCGGAGGCGGTGTCGGAAATCAAGAAGGGCAACTCGCCCTATCGCATCAGCGTCAGCCTGGCCTCACCGGTTTTCGGCTACGCCATGGGCCAGCACGCCGCCGACTGGCTCGAGGGCAAGAGCATTCCGCAGGCGATGGATATTTTGCCGAGCCTGCTGACAGCGGACAACATCGCGCAGTACGAGGCCGACCTCGCCAATCCCGGACGCGTCTGGGCAGATCCGGCCCGCCGTGCGGCCTACTTGAAAATGTACGGCAACATCTGCTTCGACAGCCGCGACCAGTATCTGAATTTCCCCTGGTCGTCGGAGCGCAAGTAGCGGCGTCAGCCGAACCGATGCTCGTATCGACTCACGGCAAGCTCGCTCACGTCGATGTCCGGCTTTCGCCCGGACAGCATATCCGCAAGCACCCTTCCCGATCCGCACGCCATGGTCCAGCCGAGCGTGCCGTGGCCGGTGTTGAGATGCAAATTGCTGTAGCGCGTCGCACCGATCACCGGCGGGCCATCCGGCGTCATCGGCCGCAGGCCGCACCAGAAGGTGGCCTTGCTGAGATCGCCGCCGCGGGGAAACATGTCGGTCAGGGAATGATCGAGCGTCGCGCGTCGCGCGGCATCGAGGCTGGAAGAATAGCCCGAGATTTCCGCAGTCCCGCCGACGCGGATGCGATCCCCAAGCCGCGTGATCGCGACCTTGTAGCTTTCGTCCATCACGGTCGATTCCGGCGCGCCAGCGGCATCGATGATCGGCACCGTGATCGAATAGCCCTTCACCGGATAGACCGGCACCGAAACGCCGATGGGCTTCAGTATCCGCGGCGACCAGCTTCCCAGCGCAGCGAGATAGGCGTCGGCCTGCAAGGTACCGGCGCTAGTCGCGACGCCGGTGAGCCTGTCGCCCTCCGCAACCAGACGCTCGATCGACGTGTTGAACTTGAACTGCACGCCGAGCCTGGCCGCTTCGACAGCAAGCGCCTGCGTAAACATGTGGCAATCGCCGGTCTCATCCTGCGGCAGCCGAAGTCCGCCGACGAACTTCACCTTCGCCGTGGCAAGCCCAGGCTCCACGGCGATGCAGCCGGCGGGATCGAGTACTTCGAACGGCACGCCAGTCTGCTTGAGCACCGCGATATCCTCGGCCGTGCCGTCGAGTTGCTTCTGCTTGCGAAAGAGCTGCAGCGTGCCCTGGCTGCGCTCGTCGTACTTGATTCCTGTCTCGGCGCGCAGCGCGCGCAGGCAATCGCGGCTGTATTCGGCGATCGGGATCATCCGGCTCTTGTTGATGGCATAGCGCTCTGCCGTGCAGTTGCGCAGCATCTTGAGCATCCACCACCACATGACAGGATCGAGCTTGGGCCAGATCACCAGCGGCCCGTGCCGCATCAATAGCCACTTGATCGCCTTCACCGGCACGCCGGGCCCGGCCCACGGCGAGGAATAGCCGGGCGACACCTCGCCGGCGTTGGCGAAACTGGTTTCCTGCGCCGGCTCGGCCTGACGGTCGACGACCGTTACCTCATGGCCGGCGCGGGCCAGATAATAGGCCGTGGTGACGCCGATGACGCCACTGCCGAGAACGATGACTTTCACGATCCCTCACGCATCCGCCGCGGGATCATCCCGCGGCTTCTGTCGTTCCTGAGAGCAAGGATCAGGCCACGCGCTTGATGGCGTCGCCCAGGATCGAAACGATATCGTCGATGTGGCTCTTCTCGACGATCAGGGGCGGCGACAGCGCAAAGGAGTCGCCGCTCATGCGCAGGTAAAGCCCGCGATTGAAGCAATCGACCATCACATCGTAGCCGCGCGCGCCGACCCCTTCCTTGCGCGGCGCGACTTCCACCGCGCCCATCAGGCCGACGTTGCGGATGTCGACCACGTTCGGCAGGCCCTTGAGCGAATGCAGCGCATCGCGCCAGTATTCGGCCATCGACACGCCACGCGTCAGAAGACCTTCATCCTTATAGATGTCGAGCGTGGCAAGGCCGGCGGCGCAGGCGGTCGGATGCGCCGAGTAGGTGTAGCCGTGGAACAGCTCGATCGTTCCTTCCGGCCCCGTCATCAGCCCGTCATGGATCTTGCGGCTCGCGAACACCGCACCACAGGGCACGGTGCCGTTGGTGATGCCCTTGGCGGTCGTCATCATGTCGGGCGTAACGCCGAAGTAATCAGCCGCGAACGGCGCGCCGAGGCGGCCGAAGCCGGTGATGACCTCGTCGAAGATCAGGAGGATGCCGTGCTTCTCGGAGATTTCGCGCAGCCGCTTGAGATAACCCTTCGGCGGCGGCAGCACCGCGGTCGAACCCGGCACCGGCTCGACGATGACGGCGGCGATGGTATCGGCGCCGTGCAGCGCCACCATCCGCTCGAGATCGTCGGCGAGGTCCGCGCCGTGCTCCGGCTCGTCCTTCGCAAAGGCGTTGCGGGTGAGATCATGGGTGTGACGGATGTGATCGACACCGGGCAGATGGGTCGCGAAGGCGCGGCGGTTCGCCACCATGCCGCCGACCGACATGCCGCCGAATCCGACGCCGTGATAGCCGCGCTCGCGGCCGATCAGGCGCGTGCGCGTGCCCTGCCCGATGGCGCGCTGATAGGCCAGCGCGATCTTCAGCGCGGTATCGACCGACTCGGAGCCGGAGTTGGTGAAGAAGATACGATCGAGTCCCTTCGGCGCGATTTCGGCCAGCCGCTCGGCGAAGTCGAACGCCATCGGGTGGCCCATGTTGAACGACGGCGCGAAGTCGAGGTTGGTCAGACTGCGCTCGACGGCGGTGGCGATCTGGCGGCGGCCGTGGCCGGCATTGACGCACCAGAGGCCGGCCGAGCCGTCGATCACCTTGCGGCCGTCGACGGTGGTGTAGTGCATGCCCTCGGCGGAAGCGAACAGCCGGGGCGCTTTCTTGAACTGCCGGTTGGCCGTGAACGGCATCCAGAACGAATCGGTTTGCAGGGTGTTCGGCTTCTGATGAAGGGTCACGTACGGCTCCTGGGGCTGGCGGCTGAAGGTACTACGGGGCCACGGTCGGAAAGGCGCAACAAGTCCTTTTCTTGGGTCCTGCAACCCATTGATTTCCCTGACACCGTTAAGGCATATTTGTTCGATCCGAAACACCTGCAACAGGGATCCGGCGATGAGCGTCGATATCGGTGGGCGACTGCGGTTCGTCCGGGCGCGTCACAAGCTCTCCCAGCGCGAGCTGGCAAAACGTTCGGGCGTCACCAATTCGACGATCTCGCTGATCGAGTCCAACCAGATGAACCCGAGCGTCGGTGCGCTCAAGCGCATCCTCGACGGCCTGCCGATGGGCCTCGCCGAGTTCTTCGCCATCGAACCCGAACGGCCGCGCAAGGCGTTCTACCGCGCCGACGAACTGACCGAGATTGGCAAGAAGCCGATCTCGTTCCGCCAGGTCGGCGACAATCTGTTCGGCCGCTCCTTGCAGATTCTAAAGGAGCGCTATGAGCCCGGCAGCGACACCGGCCGGGTGCCGCTCACCCATGACGGTGAGGAAGGCGGCATCGTGGTCTCGGGCCGGCTCGAGGTGACCGTCGACGACGAGCGGAGAATCCTCGATCCCGGCGACGCGTACTACTTCGAAAGCCGCCGCCCGCACCGCTTCCGCTGCGTCGGCGGCAAGCCCTGCGAAGTGATCTCAGCCTGCACGCCGCCGACGTTTTGACGGGACGAAGGGCGCGCGCCACGCCTGCTGTGGCGCTGTCATAGTCGGGATTTCCGAAAACGGGATCGTGATCGAAACAATGTGAGGTAGTTCACTCAATCGCGTTCGCAGCCACGTGCTAGGGTTGATCATATCATGCGATAGCAACCCGCGGAGGCTGGCCGTGGCGCAACTGCATTTGTTTTGGGAAAGTCTCAATACAGCTTTTCAGACCTTCCGAAGCTGGATCGCACGAACCGCGACCTTCGGCAAATTCGTCGCCCTGACGCCTCTGGCCGTGGGCGGCTGGTTCATTGCACAGGAACTGAAGAGCGAGGTGGTTACGATCGAGCCGATCGAAGTGCCGAAAGCACTATCCGACAGCGGCTATACACCCGGCGTGGCTGGTTACCGCCTGCGCGACGCGTTGAATATATATGCCGGAGCGCCCGCCCCGGGGGACAACGCCAACAGCCTCAACCTGAACTCGGTTGCTCATGACGATGCCAGTCTCAACTCGAATCTGGATTTGAGTATTTCCGCACGCAACGAGCTACCGGATATCGTGGTCCCGCAAATCGGCCTTTCGCTTCGTGCAATTGCATCGTCGATCCGTAGCGTCCTGGGCATGACAGGGCATGCGATATCGGGCGAAATTACCCGTCAAGACAGCAAATACGCGCTACGCCTGCGCATCGATGGCCGGCAGGTCTTCAACAGCGGTTACGAGGCGGAGAATCCCGACGATCTCATGACCAGGGCAGCGCCAAACGTCATGGAGATCATACGGCCGGCCGCCCACGCAATCGCGCGATATCGCGACCGGAACGAAGAGGGCCTTCTGAGAGCCGAGCAGATCATCGCCCGCTACAAGAAATCTGACATCAACGTGCAGTGGGCCTATCTGCTGAAGGGGAAACATGCGCTGCGGCACGACAACTACAAGCAAGCAGAAGACATGTTCTCGAATGCAGTAAGCTCGAACGCGAACAGCGAGCAGCCGCATTTGCAATTGGGCGTCGCGCTGCTTCGTCAGGGCAGGCCCGATGACGCCATCAAGAAATTCCGACACGTACTCGCCATCAACCCGAAATCGGCAATAGCCTACAACAACATCGGCGTTGCCCTGGCGACGCAGGCGAACCGGGGCGATGCAGGAACTGATCCGGCCAAACTGGAACAGGCGATTGCGGAATATCAACAGGCCATCAAGACTGAACCCGGCTACGTGCTGCCGTACAATAATCTTGGTCTCGCGCTATTCTACCGTGACCGAATCGACGACGCGATCAAGCAATACCGCGATGCGATCGGGATCGCTCCGAACTATCTGCTCGCGCGCTGGAATCTGGCCTTCGCTCTGAGACAGCGCAGCTCCGATGCGGCCGTCTCCGAATACCGTGCGGCAATCAAACTCGCCACCGACCCGCAGCAACGCGCGATGTTGCATACCTTTCTCGGTGACTTCCTGCGGGAAACTGGCGAGAACGACGCCATCGAAGCCGCCATTCTGGAATATCGGCAAGCCATCGACATCAACTGCTATAGCTGGGCGCACAACAATCTCGGCCTGATATGGCGCAGCCGAGGCAGAATCGCCGATGCCATCGCCGAATTCACCAAGGCCACGACCTGCGAGCCAAACGACAAGATATTTGAAGAAAATTTGGAACAGGCACTGCGGGCGCAGGAAGCAAGTGCGGTAACAACGGGCCTGGCAAAGCGGTAGCTGCGCGCTGCCGGCGACATTATGACGACGCGCTGCCCTGCCTGGCAATCGCGTTTGAAAGAAGCAGTTCGAGCTCCTGCCTGACGTCGTCGAGCGCGCGGGCGCTGCGGGCGGCGCGGCACATCGCGACCGTGCCTTCCGTCGATGCGATGACGAGCGCGGCAAGGCGCCGGGCGCGCGCAGTCGCCACGCCCTCGCGCCGCAGCGCTGCGAACATGATGCGCTGCCACTTGGCGAATACGCCGTTCGCCAGATCGAGCATGCGCTGCTGCGTCGCCACGTCCGGCTCGCCGTCTTTCTCCGTCGCATCGTTGACATATTGCTCGACCGCCACCGCAAGCACCGGACAGCCGGCCTGGAATTGCGTTCGCTCCAGCGTCTGCCGCCACAAGGCAATGAACGCGCGGAGGCCGCCGACCGCGCCATGCTTTTCGGTCAGATGCGCCAGCGGCCCGGAGACCTGCTTGCCCGCAAATGCCAGCGCGTCCTCGATCAGCTGCTGCTTGCCGCGCGGAAAGTGATGGCTGAGCGAGCCCCGCGGCGTGCCTGTATGGCGCACCACGTCGCGCAGGCTGGTGGCATTGACGCCGCGCCGGCTCATCAGGTCGGCGGCGCCTGCCACCATTTTTGCACGCGTATCTGATGTCATCGGGGTCCTCGCCGGCGGAATAACGCATCCTAGAATATGACACTTGACATAGCCAGCCCTGTATGGGGTTATGACGACCGTCATACAAGCAGGCGTATGCACGTTCAGCGCCGCCGCGAGGGAGCGAAAGTCATGACCGCCGAGGGAAAAATCCGGACCGAGACCCACGACCGCATCTTCAGGATCATCATCGACAACCCGGCGAAGAAGAACGCGTTCTCGCCCGCGATGATGGAGCAACTGTCAGACGCGCTGACGGAACTGCACAACAATGACAGCTACTGGGTCGGCGTGATCTGCGCCGAAGGCAAGGATTTCACTGCCGGCCTCGACATGCCGAAATTCTTCGGCCCCGCCGCCGAGAAGCGCAACGTCAAGGAGGGCAATGTTGACGTATTCGGCCTGCAGAAGCGCTGCCGGAAGCCGATCGTCACGGCGGTTCAGGGCATCGTCTTTACCATCGGCATCGAGCTGATGCTCGCTGGCGACATCGTCGTTGCCGCCGACGACGCCCGCTTCTGCCAGATGGAGGCGAAGCGCGGCATTGCGCCGCTCGGCGGCGCGCATTTCCGCTTCCTGTCGCGCACCGGCTGGGGCAACGCGATGTATCATCTGTTCCTCTGCGATGAATTCAATGCGGCGCGCGCCCACGAGATCGGTCTCGTTCAGGAGGTCGTGCCGGCAGGCCAGCAGATCGAGCGCGCGATGGCGCTGGCTGCGATCGTCGCGCGCAACGCGCCGCTCGGGATTCAGGTCACCAAGGAGGCGGCGTCGAAATATATCGAGCACGGCGAAGCCGCGGCCATTGCGTATATTCCAGAAGTGCGCGAACGGGTGTTGAACAGCACCGACGCGAGGGAAGGTATTCAATCCTTCATCGAGCGGCGCGCCGCGGTGTTTCAGGGTCGATGAAGTGAGCGCCATGCATCTTACGGAAAAACAGGAAGAACTGGCTGATCTCCTCGTGCGCGCGCGGCAAGAGGTCCATCAGATAACCCTGTCCGATGACCTTGTGCCGGCGACCTCGCAGGACGCCTACGCCGTCAACAAGGCGGTGGCGGAGCGGCTCGGCTGGGAGCCGCTGGGCTGGAAGATCGCCGGCACGACCGACGCGATGCGCGGCAAGCTGCAACTGGACGGGCCGATCTATGGCAGGACGTTCCGCCGCTTTGCCTGCACCTCGCCGGTCAGCTTCAAGGGCGTCGAGTTGCTCGACCCGCTGATCGAGTGCGAGTTCTTCGTCACGCTGGTGCGCGACCTGCCGCCGCGCGACGAACCCTGGACGTATGCCGAAGCGGTCGAAGCGATCGCGGAAGTGCACGCCGGCATCGAAGTGGCGGAGTGCCGCTACCCGAGGAAAGCGCTGCCGGCATTACCAGGCATCCTCGCCGACGGCAGCGCATCGGGCCGCTACGTCTTCGGCGACCGGATTGAGGCCTGGCGCGAAGGGCTCGCATCGATGCCGGTCCGGCTTGAAATCGACGGCGCCCTGCGGCGCGAGGGCGTAGGCGCCGATGTCATGGGCGATCCGCTACGGCCGCTGTGGTGGCTGGCCGAGCAGCGCCGGCAATGGGGCGACGGGCTTCGCGCCGGCGAGACGATCTCGACCGGCTCGATGACCGGCATGCTGCCGATCCGCGGCGGCCAGCACGTGCTTGCCCGGTTCGGCGACGTGGCGACCATCGAGATCATGATCGATCCATGATCGGCACGGTGAGGCAATCCGGCGCGAAAGCACGCTGACAGGAAACCTGCCGCGGGATAGAACGTAGTTCAAGGGTATCGCCCCGGAGCAACGCCATGCGCGCCATCGTCCTGCTTCTCGCCTTTCTGTTTGGTTTCGCGATGTCCGCCCCTGCCCGCGCCGACGATGTGGCGACCGCCCGGAGCGTGATCCGCGCGCAGGAACAGGCATTCAGCCGCGACGACGCCGCGGCGGCCTATTCGTATGCGGCGCCCGAGATCAAGCAGCTGTTTCCGCAAGCCGACGTCTTCATGCAGATGGTGCAGCAGGGCTATCCGCCCGTCTACCGCCACAAGAGTTTTGAATTCGGCGAAGCGCGATCCGACGGCGGCCGGATTGCCCAGCGCGTCCACATCGTCGACGACAATGGAGAAGCGTGGGAGGCGATGTACACGCTGGAGCAGCAACCCGACGGCAGTTTGAAGATCACGGGATGTTCGCTCTTGAAGGCGGGGCAGGCGGTGTAGGCTCTTGCATCCCGCGAATTCCGAAATATACTTCGTCTTATTTTGCTCGTTTTGGTTGTTTATCGATCCGCTCGTCCACGAAGTATTTCAGCGCGCTTTTTCGCGGCCGAGATTCGGCCTGAATTGAATTATGGCCCCCTTCGCCACGAAGTTTCGATGTCGCGGGGCGCGCTTGCCAGAAAGCCAACCGCATGGCGTCTCCAGCGAAAACGACGGCAGGCCCCTCAAGGAAAACGCCCAAGCTTCGGCTGACGCGCGCCACAATGGTGGATCTGTATGAGGCGCGGCAATATCTGGGTCTCGACACGCTGAAGGAAGCCGGGCTGCGCATACCGGTGCTCGTCTATTTCAAGGATCCGGCGGTCGCAAAAATCACCGAGGGTGCGGACATCGATGGCGACTTCACAACGCCTTGGGAGCCCGGTCTCGGCGACGGCCCGACCAGCGCACGCTTCGCCGTCGTCGACTACGACTCGACGAACAACGTGCTCACGCCACCGGCGCTCTGGAATGCGAGAAAGAACTGCTATCTGGCGCCGGACCAGAAGACGGTTCTCGACCAGAACAAGACGACGAGGAAGCTCTATCAATACCATCAACTGAGCGTATGGGCGATTGTCCAGAACACCCTGGATTTCTTCGAGAGCGGCGCCGGCCTCGGCCGCCGCGTCAGTTGGGCGTTCGAAGGCAACCGGCTGATCATCGTGCCGCACGCCGGCTATGGCGAGAATGCCTATTACGACCGGTCCTCAAAGTCGCTTCAATTCTATTGGTTCGACAGCGACAAGGGCCGGGTTTTTACCTGCCTGTCATCCGACATCGTGAACCACGAGTTTGGCCATGCCCTGCTCGACGGCCTGCGTCCGCATTATTTCGAGTCTGTTGGCGCCGAGGCAGCCGCATTTCACGAGTTCATGGGTGACCTCACGGCGATCCTGATGGCATTCCGCAACAATGCATTTCGCAGGGTCGTGCTGAGGGAGAGTAACGGCAAGCTCACCAACGCGCAGTTGCTGGCAGGGCTGGCCCAGGAATTCGGCCAGGCAACCCTGAACGCTCCCTATCTCCGAAGCGGCCTCAACCGCAACACCATGGAGGATCTCGAAGGCAACCTCGAGCCGCATGCATTGTCCGAAGTCCTGACGGGAGCGATGTTCGATATCCTGATGGGAGTTTTTGCCAAGCATCAGAAGAACGAGGTGAAGCGCGCGAAGGAGGGTCGCAGCAAGAAGCCGAGCGACGTCAGGGCACTGGCCGATACCGTTCCCCGGATGCAGATGCTGGCCATCCAGCCGCTCGATCTCCTGCCGCCATGTGCAGTGACGTTCAGGGATTACGCGCTCGCGGTGCTGCGCGCAGAGCATGTCGCAAACCCGACAGATCCGTCCGGATATCGGCAATTGATGATCGATTGCTTCATCAAGCGCGGCATTCTGGAGGAAGCCGACCGCAAGAAGCTGATGGAGCCCGCGCCGGTGTTCAGGCGGCCGGCGCTCGACGTCTTCCATTCGGTCGAGTCGATCGCGGCCTCGCGCGGCGGCGCCTATCGCTTTCTTGATGATAATCGCGCCAAGCTCTTCATTCCGTTCAACGCGGATATCGAAGTCCCGGACATCATCCGCGCCAACAAGCGCACCCGTGATGGCCTTCCGCTGCCCCAGCAAACCATCGTGCAATATCTCTGGCGGGAGGAACTCGAGCTTGAGGGCGCCAGGTTCGGCCGCTTTGCCGGACAACGCACGACGATGCTTTGCGGCGCTACCATGGTACTCGATCAGAACGGCAACCTGATCCACTGGGCGCGCAAGCCGGGAAGTATCAGCGTCGGCAAGTCCAAGGCGGCCGAAGCCGAACAGGCTGAAGGCATGCGGCGGCGCAGGGAACTTCTGGATACGATAGCCGCACGAATCGCCGCCGGCATGATCGGCGAGGCGATCGGAGGAGAACTCGGGCTGCTCGAACGCGCCACACCGCCGTTCACGGTCGAGAGCATCGGCGGAAAGCTCCGCTTCGGCCTCGCGCCGCATTTCTCGCTCAATGACGACGACCATCACGACGGCACGGGGGACCGGCAATGGCAGATAAGCTTCTGATCCGGCTGTTCGACGTCGGGCTGGGCGATTGCATCTATTGCCGGATTCCGAAGGCGCACAAGGACGGCCGGGATTTCCACATCCTGATCGATTGCGGAACGCTGAGTAGCACCGAGTACCTGTCGAAAGCCGTCGCGAACTTCAAGACGCTGCTGCCCTCCATTGGCGGCAAGCGTCACGTCGATCTGCTGGTCGTGACTCACGAACACAAGGACCACATGACCGGGTTCGGCATGAAACTGTGGGACGAGATTTCGTTCGGCGCCATCTGGATGAGCGCCGCGATGGACCTCAACCATCCCGAATCCAAGCGGGCGAAGAAGCTCCACAGCTTCGCAGCCGGCGCCATGGAGCGAGCCCTGCGGCTGAACCTCTCGCTCAGCCCGCAGTTCACCGAGTTGGCCGCAGCGCTTGCGCTCAACAAGGCCGCGATGACGACGCTGCGCGAAACCCTGCCCAAGGCGAACAAGATCAAGCCGGCCTACGTTCATGCCAGATCGACCAAGACGGAACTCCGCCTGCCGCTGAAGGGGGCCAGCATCAGCGTGCTCGGACCGGAAAAGGACATCGACTTCTACTATCTGGGCAAGGAAGGCGATCCCTCGCTGCGCAGGCTCGGGTTCATCGACGGTTTGCCTGACCCCGCGACCGCGGTGCCGGATCCGGATACGATACCAATGCCGGCGAACATCGATCCTGCGGATTTCCAGCGGCTCCGATCGCGCATGCTTTCGACCGCGCTTGCCTTCGCCGATCTTGACGGCAAGGTTTGCAACAATACCAGCGTCATCCTCCTGATCGAATGGAAAGGCAAGCGGCTGCTGTTTGTCGGCGATGCCGAGTGGGATGGCGCGTACAAAGAAGGCAAGGGCAATTGCGCCTGGAACGTGATGTGGAATCTTCGGAAGGAAAAGCTGAAGGGTCCGCTCGCTTTCTACAAGATCGGGCATCACGGCAGCGTCAACGCCACGCCATGGGGGATGACAGCTGCCGCCAGCAAGGGCGAACCGCTCGCCATCCTCGATGCGATCCTGCCGGAAAGGTCGAAGGCGAAGGCGAAGGCGATCGTCTCGACGCGGCGAGGCAACTACGAGACCATTCCACGCACCGACCTGCTCGCCGAAATCGGCAGGCGGGTTTCCAACACGAAGAACTACGCCGCTGCCTTCAAGAAGGCAGGCAAGAAGACGTCAGAGGTGCCCAAGTTCGGCGACTTCGAAAAGAAATCGTTCGCAAAGCCACAGCCGTTGCGAACGGATCTCGAACGCATGCTGCAGGAGTCGAAGGGATTCGTTGACGTCGAGATAGAGCCCTGATCGAAAACAGTTCTTGCGCCGTTTCACGCCGTCGCGAGCCGCTGTAGTCACAGTGACCGACTGGAGTATCCAGGAATCTCACGCCATCGCCAGCCGCTGTCGCGATCGCATCAGCAACAGCAGCATGATCACGACGTTGAGCGCGTTCCAGGCCAGACCATTGGCGAACGCCGCCGCATAGGAGCCGGTGGCGTCGAAGATCACGCCGGAGATCCAGCCGCCGAACGACATCCCGAACACGGAGGCAAAGATCACGATGCCGACGCGGGTCGCGGCTTCCGAGGCCGGCATCGCCTCGCGCACGATGATGGCGTAGCTCGGCACGATGCCGCCCTGGAACAGGCCGAACATCGCGGAGATGACGTAGAGCGAGGTCAGGCTGTCGAAGAAAAGGTAGAACAAGAGCGCCGTGCCCTGCGCGATCGAACCGATCAGGAGCGTCGCGATGCCGCCGATCCTGTCGGCGAGAAAGCCCGAGCCGATCCGGCTGATGATGCCGAAGCCCAGCATCAGCGACAGCATCTCGGCGCCGCGCGCCACGCCGTAGCCGAGGTCGCCGCAATAGGCGACGATGTGCACCTGCGGCATCGACATCGCCACGCAGCAGGCGATCGCAGCCAGCCCCAGGATCGCGGTCAGCGCGTTGGTGGAGAGCCGCAAGTTCACGCGCGGCGGCGCCGCGTTGACGTGGCTGCGCTGCGCCCCCGCCCCCATCAGCATGCGCAAGCCGAACAATGCCAGCGTCATCGCCACCGCCGTGAAGATGCCGATCGCGATATGGGTGGTGCGCCACCCGAGCTGCTCCATGCCGAAATTCACCAGCGGCGGCCAGATCGTGCCGCCGATGTAGTTGCCGCTGGCGGCGATGGCCACCGCCAGCCCGCGGTGGCGGTCGAACCAGTGCGAGGCCTCCGCCATCAGCGGGCCGAAGGTGGCCGACGAGGAAAGCCCGATCGCGAAATGGACGAGGATGAAGTGCCAGATCGAGTTCGACATCCCGGCCAGGATGTATCCCAGCCCGAGAATACCGATGCCGAGCCCGATCGCGGTGACGATGCCGTAGCGGTCGGTGATCTTGCCGGTCAGCACGCCGCCGGAGCCGAATCCAAGCATGACCATGGTGAAGGCCAGCGAGGCGGTGCCCCGGGTCGCGCCGAAGTCGTTCTGCACCACCGGCAGCGCGACCACCACCGACCACATGCCGACGCTGCCGAGCGCGCCGATCAGCACGGCCACGGCAAGCCGGGTCCATGCCCGGCGCGAGTCGGGAACGAACAAACTGGAATCTCGGGAGAGTTCAGAAGAAATTACCACGGCGCCGGCAACTTCGGGTGCTTGTCGCCCAAGGTCAAGCCACAATGCCGCGATATTGGGCATGCAATCGCGGGGGAGCAGCGCCGCGCCAGCCAGCGCAATGGCACCTCGGCTAGCAAATATGTCTCAGCAGCGTTTCCGCGACTTCGATTTCGGGGAGATCCTGTCCCCTGTCCAAACCCGCGAGGACCGGCGCGAGCACCCCGGATACCGCTGCGGCTCGCCCATTCGCAAGGTAAAGCCGCGCCAATCCAATCGCGCCGCGCAGTTCGAACGTCCTGGTCTGCTGGCCCCTGGCGATTTCCAGCGCCCTGTTGAAGGCATCTTCTGCGCTGGAAACCTCTGGCGGTTCACGGCGCAGCAGGAGTTCGCCGCGGGCACGATGCAGTTCGGCATCGAGCCAGCGCTGGCCGGTTTGCTTCGCGGAGGCGATCTGTTCTTCCAGGATTTCCAGCCCGGTTTCGGGTTGCCCAACCTGCGCATCCGCGACCGCAACCTGCATTCCCCAGAACGGTTCGCAAAGGTAGCAGTCGTTCTCGTGCAGCAGCGTCCAGCCCCGGCGCATTTCCGCCAGTCCGCCTGCACTGTCTCCGGCACGCCATCTGGCGAGGCCATTGAGGTGAGTGCCGGCGGCGACGTACAGCGGCATCCTGTGCTCGCGGGCGATGGTCAGGATCGCTTCGGTCTGCTGCAACATGCGGCCATGAACCCCGCATAGTCCGTCGAAGACGGCGTTGTGAACCAGTGCATTGGCCTCGGACAACGCACGCTTTTCTCCCGGCGTGCTCACCGCCTCCTCGGAGAGCCGGCGCGACCGGTCGATATTGCCGAGCGGCCAGAGCACCAGCGCCAGGAACCGCATGATCACGGACGGCAAGTCCAGCGTCGACGCCTTGAAGGCCGAAGGATCCGGTTCGGCGCCATAAATTGCGAGCGCCTGCTCGAGATGCATTCGTGCATTCAGGTAATCGCCGGCAAACCAGCAGGTGACGCCGTTGGCGTAGCGCGCGACGATGGCGGCCACCGCCGATTCCGGCCGCAGTTCGGCGGCGCTCATGGTTGCCTCCGCCAATTCCCGCATCGGCACGATTTCGCCGCGGTTCAGGCTGGCATTGAACAAACCCGAATAGATCGGCGCCAGCTCCGCCGGATCGTTGACGTCGACGGCGAGTTGGCGGGCGCGCGTCCACGCCGCCACCGTCTCGGGCGCGCTGTGCCCAAGGCTGCCGCGCAGCGCGCGGCCATAGGCGATCTGCAGATGCAGCCGTTTGACGCGGCCGCCCGGCGCTTCGGGCAGTTCATCGGCGATGGCGACCGCCTTGCCGAGATGGGCGATCGCCTCCGAATAGGCCGAGCGCTTCAGCGCCTGCTGGCCCGCCTTGCACCACCACCTGAACGCCGTCTCGCTCAGGCCCGCTTCGGTGAAGTGGAAGGCAACGACTTCCGGCTCGGCCTCGGCGATGGCGGGAAACTGGTCGCACAGCACATCGCCGATGCGCCGATGGAGCGTTTGCCGGCGGCTCTTGAGCAGGCTCGCATAGGCCGCTTCCTGAACCAGCGCATGCTTGAAGCTGTAGCTCGCTTCCGGCAACGTCCCGCGGCGCGACAGCAACTCGGCCTCCTCGAGTTGCTCCAGCGCAGCATTCAGCGCATGATCATCGCGCCCGGCCACGCTTCGCAATACCGTGTAAGTGAATTCGCGGCCGATCGCGGCGCCGATCTGCGCCACCTCCTTGACCGGCGCCAACCTGTCGAGCCGCGCCATCAGCGAATCCTGCAGCGTCGCGGGGATCGCCAGCGGCGGCAGCGGGCTATCGAGACGAAGACGTCCGGCGTCTTCCACCAGCAGGCCGGACTCCAGCACCATCTTGGTCAGTTCCTCGACGAACAGCGGAATGCCGTCGGTCTTGTCGAGGATCTGCATCATCATTTCGGCGGGCAACTGCCGGCCGACGGTCACCTGCTCGATCAGCGCGCGCGTGTCCTGACGGTCGAGCCGTTCGAGCGGCAGCACGCCGACATTGCCAAGGCCCGCCCATGGCGGATCGAACTCGGGCCGCGAAGTCATCAGCACGAAGATCGGCAACCCCCTGATCCGGTCGACCGTGAGGTCCAGCAGTTCGAGCGAGGTGGCGTCGGCCCAATGCAGATCCTCGCTGACGATCAGCACGGGTTGCTGCCGTGCCATGGCTTCGAGCTGGTCGAGAAGGGCCGCGAATGTCTGCCGCCGCTGCTGCACCGGGCTGAGCACGAGCGGCGGATAGCGCTCGCCGGTCGGAATCGACAGCAGCGCGGCAATCAGCGGGGTTGCGGTCGCGATCTGCTGCGTCCCGCGCGCCAGCATGGCCTCGAGCTTGTCGAGCTTCTGTTCGGGCAGATCCTGCGACCGGATGCCGGCGGAGCGCTCAAGTTGGGCGACGAACGGATGCAGCGCACTGTTGGTGTGGTAGGGCGAGCACTGATAGCGCACCCTGTAGTGCGCCTCCGATGCAAAGCTCTCGCAGATTTTTGCCACCAGGCGCGACTTGCCGATCCCGGCCTCGCCGGAAATCAACACCACCTGGCCCTGCCCCTCCCACGCCAGCCGCTGGCGCGATAGCGCGAATGCGATCTCGGCCTTGCGCCCGACGAAGCCGATCGAGCGCGCGGTGCGCACCGCCTCGAACCGGCTCTCCGATACGGCCCCGCCCTCGACCGCCCACACCGCGATCGGTTCGCTGATGCCCTTGACCTCGCGGCGGCCGAGGCTGCGGAACGTAAAGAGATCGCCGAGCAGTGCGCGCGTCGAAGGCGCAACGACGACCGCGCCCGGCTCCGCCAGGCCCTGCAGCCGGGCCGCGATGTTCGGCGCGTCTCCGACCGTCGCCTGCTGCTCCGACGCTTCTCCGCTGACGAGGTCGCCGACCACCACGAGCCCGGTCGCAATCGCGATCCTTACCTCGACCCGCTCGCGCCCGCGCAGCGCGCCCATCGCGGCGATGATGTCGAGGCCCGCGCGCACCGCGCGCTCGGCGTCGTCTTCGTGCGCGCGCGGATAGCCGAAATAGGCGAAGATGCCATCGCCGACGAATCTGGCGATCATGCCGTCATAGGTCGCAATGACCTGCGCGCAAGCGACCCGATAGACACGGATCACCTCCCACATGTCTTCGGGATCGAGCCGTGCCGAGAGCGCGGTCGAGCCGACCAGGTCGCAGAACATGACAGTGAGGTGACGCCGTTCCGCATCGGGCCGGCGCGCGGGTTCGGCGACGAGTCCGGATTGATTCAATTCGGCGATCACGCGCAGCATCTTGCGGCGATGCCCGAGCAGGACGCCAAGCGAATCAAGGTCTTTGTCGGTCAGTTCGGGAAGGACGCTGAGGTCGATGCCATTATCGGCAAAACGCTGCGCGTATTGCCCAAACCCAAGTGTCTCGAGCCAGTCCGCAATATGATGCATTGGCTCCACCGACCGTTCGGTAGGCGGCTACCGGGGCTGGGCCGCGGCGCCGGAAAGACGCTATTCCTCTTTTTCCCGAATGGCACGCACGATTTATTTTGACGGCAATTTGCTATTTCGGTCTCCATCCATCGCAAATTGCGCGCGCGACAATGTCGCCCCTGACGGTTGCGGGCGTTGTTTCGAACATATTCCCAGGCGGCATTGCGCTCGCGAGGCGTACACCGCACGTCGCCGTGAGGACCGGATTGGTTTTCGCAACGTCACCGAAAATGTCGCGCGGAAATTTTCAGGCTTGGCGGAACCTTCGATCGGCACTAGTTTCCCAGCCATGTTCGTTCGCTTGAAGAGGCCGATGCGCGCCAGAGCCGGGTGGTTTGTTGCCCTGCTCTATTTGTTGTGCGTAGCCGCACCGGGAGCGGCGCTGGCGCTCGGCGACGCGGCCTCGTGCATGGTGATGCAGGCCGGAGCCGCCGCCGCGCATTCCCACGGGGATTCCTCGCACCAGCACCATTCGGCGCAGGCAAGCGGACATTCCGGCCAGCACGCCGATGCCGGCGACATCGAACGCGAGCACAACAGCCACGGCAAGCACGGACACGAAAGCTCCTTGCCGGGGTCATGCTGTGCGATGCTCTGCGTTTCCGCGATCGCGGCCGACCTGCCGACGGTCGTAACACCCACGCAGCCGATCTCGCTCTGCGTCCTGGGGAATTTTCAGCACCTGCCTGGCGAAGCACCCCCGCTGCTCTACCGCCCCCCGATCGCCTGACCGACCTGACGACGTGGGTTTACGTGCCGCGTGAGCGCGCACGCCCGTCGTCCAGTGGAAAAGCGATTGAAATAATGCCTGTGCAGCCTCGGACCTGAAGCGCGCAGCGCATTCCCCGAAAAACACACGAGAGAACATCAGATGAAAACCATCGTTACAATCCTGCTCGCGATGACGGCGCTTTCAACGCTGCCGTTGCGGGCTCACAGCCACGAGCAGCACGCCCACGAGAGCTATGCGGCGGGCGAACCTGGCGACCCCAAAAAGCCGGCCCGCACCGTCGAGGTCAGCATGAGCGAGATGGCCTACGCGCCCGCGCGCATCGAGGTGAAGCGCGGCGAGCAAGTCCGCTTCGTGATCCGCAACACCGGCGCCGATGACCACGAGTTCCTGCTCGCGACCACGGAAGAGAACCTGAAGCACGCCAAGGCGATGGAGAAGGAGCCGCATATGGAGCACGCCGAGCCGAACGGCGTGCGGCTCGCACCGAAGAAATCGGCCGAGATCGTGTGGAAGTTCACCAAGGCCGGCACCTTCGAATATTCGTGCCTGATCCCCGGCCATCGCGAGGCCGGCATGATCGGACAGGTCCTGGTGAAATAAGGCCGCGTTAAGCAAGGTGACAACGCAGCGGACCGTCGGTGCCGCGCCCAAGGCTCGGCTACGACGGCCCGCATCGAAACTTTCCTGTTTGCGTGCCCCCTGATCGGCCCTACAACCGGCTCCATTCGGAATTCACGAAAGCGAGCCGGTTGTGCAAAGGATCGAACATCAGGGTTTCCTGCTGCTGCTTGTCGCCATCACGCTGGCGTTCGCTTGGGTTTTGCAGCCGTTCTATGGCGCCATTCTCTGGGCGATCGTGGTGGCGGTGCTCTTCGCACCGGTTTATCGGCGGCTGCTCGCGCGGATGGGCGACCGGCGAAGCCTTGCGGCCGCGGTCACCCTCCTGATCATCATCGCGATCGTCCTGCTGCCGCTGGCGATGGTTGCGACGTCGCTGGCGAAGGAGGCAACCGGACTGGTCACGAAGATCCAGTCGGGGGAATACAATTTCGGCAACTACCTGCAACAGATCCTCGACGCGTTGCCGGCCTGGGCGAAAGGGCTGGTCGAGCGCTTCAACCTGACGGATTTCTCAGGGCTCCGCGAACAGCTCAAGGACGGCCTCATGAAGGGCGGCCAGGTTCTGGCGCCGCAGGCGCTCAGCATCGGCATGAACACGTTCGAGTTCGTGATCCAGTCCGGCATCATGCTCTATTTACTGTTCTTCCTGCTGCGTGACGGCAGGGCGCTGGCCGAACGGATCAAGGAAGCCATTCCGCTGCACGGCCACCAGAAGGCAGCCTTGTTCGCCAGGTTCGCCGACGTGGTCCGCGCCACCGTCAAGGGCGGCATCGTCGTCGCCATCGTGCAGGGCGCGCTCGGCGGCATCGCGTTCTGGTTCCTCGGAATCCACGCCGCGCTGCTGTGGGCCGTGCTGATGGCGTTCCTGTCGCTGATCCCCGCCGTCGGCGCGGCGCTGGTCTGGCTGCCCGTCGCGATCTACTTCCTGGCGACCGGCGCCATATGGCAGGGCATCGGACTGATCCTATATGGCGTACTCGTCATCGGCCTGGTGGACAATTTGCTTCGTCCCTTCCTGGTCGGCAAGGGCACCAAGCTGCCGGATTACGTGGTGCTGATTTCCACGCTCGGCGGCATTGAAATCTTCGGCCTCAACGGCTTTGTCATCGGTCCCCTGATTGCCGCGATGTTCATGGTGAGCTGGGAAATATTTTCGTCGCGTCGCACGGCGCCGGAAGGCGGCTAGCGCGCTGTGTATAGGATGGTTAGCGCGAAGCGAAACCCATCAATACTTGCGCAAGCGGCGTGATGGGTTTCGCGGAGCCTGTCATCGGGCGCGCATTCGCGCGACCCGTTGGCTCTACCCGCCCTACGTTCCTGCGTTCCCGCCACTCGCCGAAAATACAATTACGACAATTGCACGGCCGCGCATGTGAGCGAGCAACATGTGATGCACTCGCACAAAAAAAACGAGTCCAGAATTGGCACAGTTCTTCGCGAAGAATGTCGTTGCACGCGGCGATTTGTTTAGCGAAAATTAATCATGCTGGCTGGCGCGGCTGAAGTTGTTGGAGAGTTCACACATGTACCGATCATCGCTCACGATGGCCTTCGTCGTGCTGTATTCCGCGGCTGCCGCGGCCAGCGACATCTACGTGGCACCGGGCGGAATCTATGCGCCATCCGCTGATGTCTACGTGCGTCCCGCGCCGGCCCATCGGCAACCATACGCCGAGCCGGGTTACGGATATCGGCAGCCGTCGTATGGGCCCGCATATCGCGCACCGGCAGCCGTCTATGGCGAGTATGGATCCTACCCCGCGCAGCCGGTCTACGTCGAACGCGCGCCGGCTTATCCCGAGCGTCACTACGCTCGCGAGCCTTACTACGCCGGGGATCGCTACTACGGCGAAGGCCGCGACTACGCGCTCGAATACGCACCGAGGCCGCCAGCGTCCGTGCCCTACCGTTCGCGCGCGCGATGCGACGATGGTTACGGCAGGTTGACGTATTGCGATTGAGCTGCCGACTCGTTGCCGTTACGGTGACATTGCGTCGTGCGGATTGCGTCTTCGGCCAATCCGTACTGCGCGCTAGTTGAACGCAACCCAGACCTTGGCTACGAACGCTGTACCGCACCAGTTCGAGGCCAGCCCTGCCGGATTGGTGACGAGATCAACGCGGCCACCCGGCCGCGCGTTTGGATCTCCGGTCAGCACGAAGCAGTCCTCCTTCGACAGGTTGGTGCCGTAGTAGCGGAGATCGAGATTGAAGGCCTTGTGGGTGAAGGTCACACCAGCTTGCCAATTCACATAGGCTGGTAGCCGAAATCCGCCGAGGTCAGGCGACTGATTGCCAAACCACGAATAGCCCGCGGCAGCCGTGAACGATACGCCAAGGTCTTGCGGAGCCAGACCGCTCGGCAAATCGAAGCCCGCGCCTGCCGCCACATATTGGCTCCATGCGCCGGTGTTCGAGACATCCGGAGAATAGGCATAGCCGCCGGCGACACGAATCGAGTCGTTGATCTTCCTGTCGCCGCGAATGACGGCTTCCCAATAATTGATCCCACCGGTTTCGCCTGGGAGCCGTTCGCCGGGATAGGCGAAATAAGTCAACCCGAGATCGAAATCGATGCCTCCGATCTTGGGGCGAAAACCGCTGGCCATTGTGAACTCGGCGACTGGCTCGGTGGGCAACTTGACGCTCGCCATCGTGGCGCCGGCGTACAATTGACCGAACCTTACTTCCACCGCAGCGCCTGCCGCAGGCCCGTGGTTGGACAGCGTGGTCCCGCGATAGATGTAGTCGGATGCAAACCCCGCCCGGGCGCTGAAATCCAATTCATTCGCCGGTGTTGCACGGTCCGCTTCGGCGGCGGACCAGTTGCGGCCGCCAAGCCCGATCGCGCCACTCGGGGTGACTTGTGGGGATTGCGCAATAGCCGATCCGCCGGTCATCGGCGCAAGCCACAAACCAACAAACGCAGCAATCGAGGCTCCGCCTACACGCCAGGCCGTTAAAGTGCCTCGCTGTCGCACCGAAACTATCCTCCGAGAGCTACGGCGATGCTGATCAGCATACCACCAAAGGCCACCATCGAAAGGCCCGCCAACCAGGGCTTGAGCCCGCTACGATATCCGAACGCGTAGCCGCAGCAGAAGAGCATCACGATGCCGACCACGTAGGAGGCACGTAGCGCGGACCTCGCGTCGTCCATGATGATGAACGGGGCAACGATCGGGAATGTCGCAAGGAAGCTCAGCAGGCAAAGGCCTGTCGCTCCGATCCAGTCATCCCTGGTCAGCCGCGGCCGCCCGGACGGCTCGGGAAACTGATGCAGTTTCTGCCGCATCAATTCCAGTTGCCCCGGCGGCAGGACCGAAGCCAGTTCCGGCGACAGCGCGTCGGCTATCACCCGCCGCGCGGTTTCAGGATCCGGCGCCTGACGTACCGACCGCAGTGTGTGGATCTTGCTTGCCTGTTCATTGATGCGAGCCAACAGGTAAAGGCCGCCGTCGACTATTCCCCAGGCCAGGTTACAGCCGAGCGCGCCGATGAGTATCGTTTGAACCTTTATGTCGTCTGCCGTCGCGACTCCAAGGCTGCAGATGAAGGTAAGAGCCATGATCAGGCCGAACAGGGTCTCCGAGGTGCGCTCCATCGGATCCAGCACACGCGCGAACGGAATGTATGAGGCTTCTGACATCGCGTTGAACGTCCAATATCCGAGGGAGCGATTTGCCGTTGAAGGATTGAGCCGCGTTCGATTTAGGCTTCGACATCAGCACCCCACAACGGATTTGCGCCCCGCCCGGTGCGTCTGCCGTCATTCACGGCGTCAAAGGGGAAGACCCGAAATCATTACTGCTACGAATAACGCCGCCAGCCTGGCAACGCCGATGCTTCGCTTCCCTGTGCCAAATGCATCGCCAGTGCCAGCGCACGGCCGGAATACCGTTCGGCCAATTCGCGCGGGATGCGGCAGCGCAGGAAATCGGCCCAACGGAATTCACTGAAAGGCGTTTTGTCCTTTGCGTAACCGCCTGCCCTCTTGAGCGCACCCGCCAGCGAGCGATAGGGATCGTCGATCAGGCGGTCCACGGAAGGCGACATGTCATCGTAGGAGCAACGCCGGCCCTCATCGTCGAATGGGTGGGTCCATTTGTAGTCTTCGAGGGTTGCCCAGAATTCCTCGAAACCGAGCGCACTCATGTTTGCGACGATCGTGACGGGGAGTTGCCGGATCCCTTCGCATTGCAGCGCGAGTGCGAGATGATGGCGGTCGATCAAATACGGGCGAGCGTGCGGACCCAAAATGATGGGAAGACGATGTCTATTGATATAGTCAGCAGCCTCGCTGCGGGGTCTCTCCTGCCAGCGCCTGCGTTTGATATCGACCTCCCGCATCCCCACCGTCACCTGTGTGGGAACGAGGTCCGCGATTGGGATGATCTTGCAGTCTTCCCCGCTAGTGTCGCTCATGGCAAAGATGTCAGACTCGATCAGGCAGAAACCCACGCGCCCTGTTGCAAGTATTTCCCGGCGTTGAAGTCGCAGGCTTTGACATAGGTCAATTGGCGATCAGGCTGTGCGCAGGTCCTGCATGAAGCTCCAAAATCCGCTGCGCCTTCGCACGAATTTCCTCAACCCGATCAACGTGATTTGCCCCGTCCAGCCCTCGCCGCTAAAATAAATCCGTTCTCTCTGCCCCCAAATCAGCCGTACAATCTCTGCATTCCGGCCTGCCAAGAGGGGCGTATCGCGATCGTCACGGACGTTGGCTCGGAATGCGGTGGACGCGGCAGCGCCCGCTGCGCTGATGCGATCGCAGGGCAGGCCTTGGCCTGTGAGCGATCGGCGGCGCGGCAGACGAACGGCGCTGAAGCGTACGGCAAAACCGTGTGGTCCTGGCGCCCGTGGCTGGCGTCAAGTCGGCGGAGGCGTTGCGGGCCCGACCGGGCGCGCCGGCGCCGTCAATTCGCCGATGACGGAGGCAAGAGGAATTCGTCTCCGGGGAGAGCCCGGCATAAGCCGTAAAACCACTGCGCAGGGAATGCCGGAATGCTCCGACTGTACCTGTATGCTCGTGTGCGCACTCTTCGCACTTATTGCACGCGAGACCGCGGGTGCAGCAAGCACCCGGCATTCCCTGCGCCCTCCTCTCTCTGGGCGAAACGATTTGCAAAGCCCGGGCGAAACGCGCCGCGGGAATGCGGAGGTGTGTCCATGCAGGAAGGATTTCGCAGGAAGGACTTCAATGCATCCGGCTCGATGCCGGCGGAATGCTGCCGGTGATTTCAGAACCATCGTCGGACGTGCGCCAGGCTGCCACGCCGAAGAATGCCGTCAGCATCAAGGTCGCCACGATCAGGATCATACCGGAAAACTGGCTCACGCCTTCGCCCCGCAACCGCACTCGATGTTCAGAGATCGAGCACGGTCCGCCGAGTCGGAAAATGCAGCGGGGCTGACCTAAGTGGGGTTTTACCCAGGCTGGAAGCGACGATGCGGGTCGCGGGTGAGCCGTGTCGTCATTCCGGGGCGATGCGCAGCATCGAACTATGGGGCGCGCTTGCGCCCCTGAGAATCGCGAGATTCCGGGTTCGCTTCGCGCCCCGGAATGACGGTGAGAGAGCGGAATGACGGTCTCTGATGGTCCCGTCGCCCCCCGTTAACCGTTTGCTAACCATACACCCGGCAAGAATTGCCGGGTGAAGTCGAGTGTCGTCGGCCGCGTAAAACGGGAGGACCCCCGTGGACGCCAGTGCGGTACCTCACTTTCGGAACGGTGGCACTCCGGCCGCCGCGCAGACGTTTGGCGTCCGGCGCCATACGCGGGGGGAAGCGGCTACCATGGTCGACGTCACGGCAGGTCAGGGCGGCGCAGCGCCCAGCAGCGGAATCCCGAGCCTCCGCGAGATCGGTGAAATCCTCAAGCGCGGCGATCTCTTCCTCGCCTTCGGCGTCCTCACCATCCTGGTGGTGCTGATTCTGCCGCTGCCGGCGGTGGTGCTCGACCTGTTCCTGGCGATCTCGATCACGGTGTCCATCCTGATCCTGATGACCGCGCTGTTCATCCAGGGGCCGCTGGAATTCTCGGCGTTTCCGACCGTGCTGCTGATCTCGACCATGCTGCGGCTGTCGCTCAACATGGCGTCCACCCGCCTGATCCTGTCACACGGCCATGAGGGGACGGCGGCGGCCGGCCACGTCATCGAGGCCTTCGGCAATTTCGTGATGGGCGGCAATTTCGTCATCGGCATTATCGTGTTCGCGATCCTGGTGATCGTGAACTTCGTCGTCATCACCAAGGGTTCGGGCCGCATCGCCGAAGTCGCGGCGCGCTTTCAATTGGACTCGATGCCGGGCAAGCAGATGGCGATCGACGCCGACCTGTCCGCCGGACTGATCGACGAAAAGTCCGCCAAGGAGCGCCGCAAGGCGCTGGAGGACGAAAGCGGCTTCTTCGGCGCCATGGACGGCGCCTCGAAATTCGTCCGCGGCGATGCCATCGCCGGCCTCCTGGTCGTTTTCATCAACGTCATCGGCGGCATCATCATCGGCGTCGCCCAGCAGGGCATGAGCTTTTCCGATGCCGCTCGCACCTACACCATCCTGACGGTCGGTGACGGTCTCGTCACGCAGGTGCCGGCGCTGATCGTCTCCACCGCGGCAGGCCTTTTGGTGTCGAAGGCCGGCATCACCGGTTCGGCGGACAAGGCGATGATGAAGCAGCTCTCGGGCTACCCGCAGGCGCTCGGCATGTCGGCCGGCGTCATGCTGGTGCTGGCGCTGCTGCCGGGTATTCCGATGCTGCCCTTCCTCGTGCTCGGCGGCGGCGCCGCAGCGCTGGCCTGGAAGTCCCGCAACCACAACCGCGTCACCAAGGCGGCGGAAGCGGCCGCAGCCGCAGCGCCCGAACTCGCCGCCCAGGCCGCGCAGGCCTCGGCCGAGGAGCCGATCGCCAACGCGCTCAAGATCGACGATCTCAAGATCGAGCTCGGCTATGCGCTGCTGCCGCTGGTCAACGGCCCCGACGGCACCGACCGCCTGACCGAACAGATCAAGGCGCTGCGCCGCTCGCTCGCGATCGAAATGGGTTTCGTGATGCCGGCCGTGCGCATCCTCGACAACGTCCAGCTCGAGGCCAACACCTACATCATCAAGATCAAGGAAGTGGACGCCGGCACCGGCAAGATCTGGCCGAACCAGTTCATGGTCATGGACCCCGCCGGTAACCAGGTCAGCGTGCCCGGCATTCACACCATCGAGCCGACGTTCGGCCTTCCCGCGACCTGGGTCGATGCCGCGCTGAAGGAAGAGGCCTCGCTGAAGGGCTACACGGTGGTCGACGCCGCCACCGTGCTGTCGACGCACCTCACCGAGCTCCTCAAGAGCAACATGAGCGACCTGTTGTCCTATGGCGAGGTGCAGAAGCTCCTGAAGGAGCTGCCGAAGGAACAGGGCGAACTGGTCAAGGACATCGTGCCGAGCCAGGTGACGGTATCCGGTATCCAGCGCGTGCTGCAATTGCTGCTGGCCGAACGCATCTCGATCCGGGATCTCTCCACCATCCTCGAAGGCATCGCCGATGCGCTGGCGTTCTCGCGCAACCCGGCGACCATGGTCGAGCACGTCCGCGCCCGGCTGGCGCGGCAAATCTGCGCCCAGAACACCTCCCACAACGGCTATCTGCCCCTGATCGCGTTGTCGGCGCGGTGGGAACAGGCGTTCGCCGAATCGATCGTCGGCACCGGCGAGGAACGCAACCTCGCCATGCAGCCCTCGAAACTGTCGGAGTTCATGACGGCGGTCCGCAACAGCTTCGAGCAGGCCGCGCGCGAAGGCGAGGCGCCGGTGCTGGTGACCTCGGCGGCGATCCGGCCGTTCGTGCATTCACTCGTGGAACGCTTCCGCTCGCAAACCACCGTGCTGTCGCAGGCGGAGATCCATCCGCGCGCGAGGCTGAAGACGGTGGGAAGCGTGTAGGCCGGGTGAAGCGCGCGCCGCAAATCAGCCGCGTTTCAGAAAAACTTTTCGGCCACATGCAAACGATTTGTCGGAACAGGCTAAACGCACAGGCTTTACGAGCCGACCGGGCGTTCGTTTATTAAGCGAATGTAATATCTAAATAATTGTTCATCGCGACCAGCCGGCCGCCGCTTCTTGATCGCGGCCGTTCAAGACTTTTCACCGCCTTGTGATCGCATCTTGGGAACGAAACGGCGGATTCCTACGTTTCCAGCACGCGAGATGTTGAACCGGACTGCAAACGACTTCGACAAATTTGCAGAACGGAAGGCGGCAGGAGACTTCCAATGAACCATTCGATCTACAGCGCCGATCGCACGACCCATCTCAAGATCGTGGTCGTTGCCCTCGTCGCCGGTATCCTGATCGCCGGGTTCGGCATCTCCGCGCACAACACCACGGATGAAGGCTTCACCCAGACCGCAAGCACGCCGGTCATGAAAGCCGGCAAGCCGGTTACGGTCACAAGCTCAGGGAGCTCAGTCGTACGCTAACGGAATTCACCAATTCACGTGGTTCTTTACAGCCCCCCAAAGGCCACGTGGATAATAAGTAAGACCCCAACTACCCCCAAGTTGACTGCTGAAAACGCCCGCTCCCCACGGGCGTTTTCTTTTTGTGGGATCATCAGCGCGGGGCTGCGACCGCCGGCACCGTCTCGATCAGCTTGCCGGTAAAAATCGGCGCCGAATGCGGCTTGCCGTCTGGCGAGCCGCCGGCCTGCTCGACCGTCACCGCAAAGAGCGCGGAATTGATCGTGCTGGCATCGAAATCGGCGAGCACCGGGCGCGCGGTGAAATCGCTGCCGCCGATCACGCCGAGCGAGCGCGGCGCCGGCAGCCGGTCGGAGATCAGCCACAGCTCGAAGCTCTTGCCGGGCTCTGCATCGGCGCCGACCTTGCGGACCGTGAAATTCTTGGTCGCCGCATCGACCGTCAGGATGAACGCCGGCGAGCCGCCGTCGCGCTGCAGCAGGGCGACATATTGCGCTGAAGGCACAGGCGGCGGTGCGGGCGTCTTCACCTCCACCGTCTGGATCCGCGGCTTGGGCCGCAGTGCGCTGGGCAACAGCTCCGGCTGATAGACCTGCACCGCCAGCATCGCGACAAGGGCTGCAGCGAGCGCAGTGGCGAAGGAAGCCACATTGCGCCAGCGTCGCGCGGCCCGGTCCGACAGTTGAACGACATTCGAGGGCGGCACCGCCGCGGGCGGCGCCTCGGCAGCCACCGGGGCAACCTGAGGCGCAGTCGCCGTCTCGGGCGGCGCGGGCTGAGGCGCTTCGGGAAGCACCAGCGGCGCCTGCGGCTGTGCGGCAGCCTGACCGATCTCGGCCTTGATCTTTTCCCACACGATCGGCCGCGGCTCGATCGATCCGACCATCTGGTTCAGCGCGCCGAGACGATACTCCCAGGAGCGGACGATCGCGGTGAATTCGGTGTCGACGGCCATCATGGCTTCGACCTGCGCGCGCTCGCCGGCATCGAGGGTGCCGAGCGCGTATTCCGCGGCGAGCGCGATATGGTCTTCGCTATAGGCCATCAGAGTCCAAGACACTCCCGGATATCCAGCATGCTGCGGCGCAGCCAGGTCTTCACCGTATTCACCGGCGTCTCGAACTTGGCGGCCAGCTGCTCACGGCTCCAGCCATTGTAATAGGCCAGGAGCACGAGCTTCTGCCGGTCCGGCTCGAGACGGCCGACGCATTCCAGCAACCGCTTCAACTCCTCCGTCATCTCGCGGCGCGCCAGCGGATCGGGTGACTCGGCTGCCACTTCCATGGCGGCCGGCTCTTCCTCGATCGAGGCCTCGCTTTTCTTGCGCACCACGTCGATGGCGCGGTTGCGCGCGATCGACGCCATCCAGGTGATCGGCGACGCGAGCGCCGGATTGAACTGTCCGGCACTGTTCCAGATCTTGACGTAAGTCTCCTGAATCACCTCCTCGGCGAGATCCTGACGCCGCAAGATACGGAGGACGACGCCGAACAGTTTCGCGCGCGTGGCGGCGTAGAGGCGCTCGAAAGCGGCCTCATCCCCCTTCGCCACGGCTGCAATCAGCCATACCAGCTCGGCTGGCGTCAGCATTCACGTCCCCTCAAAATCGCGATCCCCCATCGCGCTTTACGCGGGGAGCAATCGGGCAGCTTCGTAGCATACCTTGCGGCAAACGGGCCACCCAGCCGCCGATTTCGCCCATATCAACAAAGAAAAACCCGGGCGTTACAGCCCGGGTTCGGCATTGTTCAGGTGGCGAAGCGTCTCAGGCGATGGCCCCGCCCAGGCGGGCGCGCATCAGGCCGATCGAGTCCATGTCGGCCTGCTCCCGGGCGCTCTCCTCGGCGCGCTCGCGGGCCTGGTCGCGCTCGTCGAGCAGCTCGACCTTCTTGAGCTCCTCGAACGCCTCGCCCAAGAGGCCCTTGGCGTCTTCGAGCTGGACGCGCAGTTCATCGGCCGAGCGGGTCAGGTTCTCCCGCCGCTGGATCGCGGCCTTGGCGTAGGTCGGATAGGCGAAATGGGTCGGGTCGTTGATCCCGGCCCGCTCCTGCTCGGTCTGGATTTCGCGCTCGAGGTCAACCGACATGCGCTGGAAATCGGCGATCATGCCTTCGATCTGGGTAACCCTTCGGCGCTTCTCGTCGACCTGAAATTTCTTCAGGCGGATCAGCGTTTCGCGTGACTTCATCGACTCATACTCCCCAGAAGTCCCAATTTGAACGCGGGACACTGCCGGCTCCCTCGGGGGGCCCCGCCGGCATCATTAATCATGTGCCGCGGATGATGGCCTGACAAAGTTAGCGTTCCGTTTCCAAGGTGGTGAGGATCTCAGCCAAATGCCGGTAGCCGTCGCCCAGGCTCGCTTTTTCGTCCTTGGCTTGGCGCAGGAAGGCCTCCAGCGGCTCGTGCAGCCGGATCGCCTCGTCGACTTCCGGACTCGACCCCGCCCGGTAGGCGCCGAGCCGGATCAGCTCCTCCATGTCGGCATAGGTGGCCATGACCTGCCGGCCGCGCTGGATCACGGGCAAATAGGCGGGGTCGGCCGACCGCGGCATGGTGCGGGAAACCGATTTGAGGATGTTGATGGCCGGAAACCGCCCGCGCTCGGCAATCGAGCGCTGCATCACGATGTGGCCGTCGAGGATGCCGCGCACCGCGTCCGCGATCGGCTCGTTGTGGTCGTCGCCATCGACCAGCACCGTGAAGATGGCGGTGATGGTGCCGACCCCGGTTCCCGGCCCTGCCCGCTCCAAAAGCTTCGGCAGTTCCGTGAACACGGTCGGCGTATAGCCCTTGGCGGTCGGCGGCTCGCCGGCCGACAGCCCGATCTCGCGCTGTGCCATGGCAAAACGCGTGACCGAATCCATCAGGCACAGCACGTCCTTGTCCTCGTCGCGGAAATACTCCGCGATCGCCAGCGTCAGGTACGCGGCTTGCCGCCGCATCAGGGCGGGCTCGTCCGACGTCGCCACCACCACGACCGAACGCGCCAGGCCCTCCTCGCCGAGGTCCTCCTGTAGGAACTCCTGCACCTCGCGGCCGCGTTCGCCGATCAGGCCGATGACCGTAATGTCGGCATCGACATTACGGGCCAGCATCGAGAGCAGCACTGATTTGCCGACGCCGGAACCGGCGAAGATGCCGAGCCGCTGGCCACGGCAGCAGGTCAGGAACGTATTGAGCGCGCGCACGCCGAGATCGAGCGGGGCGCCGACGCGCTTGCGCGAATGCGCCGGCGGCGGCGAATTGCGGAACGGCATCGGCGATGGGCCCTGCACCAGCGGCCCCTTGCCGTCGATCGGCTCGCCCATGGCATTGATGACGCGGCCGAGCCAGGCTGGTGACGGCCGCACCTGACTGGCGGCGCTGGCAATGACGGCGCGGCAACCGCGCCTGACACCATCGAGACCGCCGAACGGCATGACGACGGCGTTGCTGCCGGAGAAGCCGATGACTTCGGCGGCAATAAATCGGTTACCACCTGTCTCTATAACTATACGTGCGCCGACCGACATGGCATGAATCGGGCCGGCGATTTCGACCATCAGGCCGCGCACACCCACGACGCGGCCATATATGTTGACGCCGTCGATATCGCCGATCTGGTCCGCGAGCGCCTTCATTGCGAAAACCTTAAGTTTCCGCGCCTTAGACGACGATGTTTAACCTCGTGTTTACCCGCATCGTTAATCATTACGTCACTGTCTTTGGTGACTGAGAGCGCTCGCCCTTCAGAAGAAGGGCTAAACGCGGGAGTCGGTTAGGCCCGTCTCTTCATCTGGAGCATGAGTAGGCACGGTTAGGAAAAGCTGCTTTCGCGCAACATCTTAGGGCGATTCGATAAAAATTGCACTTAAAGAGCTTGCGAAGCGGAATCAGATTTTGTTAACCATATGTCTGTCAGGATCCGAATCAGTTGTTCAAAGGCGTTTTGAGTGCCGCAGGTGCGGCCGACCTGACGCCCGGAGCGGCGGACTAAAGGGGACTGGCATGCGCGTTTTGCTGATTGAAGATGACAGCGCTGTCGCGCAGTCAATCGAGTTGATGCTGAAATCCGAGAGCTTTAACGTCTATACGACGGATCTCGGAGAGGAAGGCGTCGACCTCGGTAAACTTTACGATTACGACATTATCCTTCTCGACCTTAACCTGCCCGACATGTCCGGTTACGACGTGCTCAAGCAGCTTCGGGTGTCGAAGATCAAGACCCCGATCCTGATCCTTTCCGGCCTCGCCGGCATCGAGGATAAGGTCAAGGGCCTCGGCGTCGGTGCCGATGACTACATGACCAAGCCGTTCCACAAGGACGAACTGGTCGCACGCATCCACGCCATCGTCCGTCGTTCCAAGGGCCACGCCCAGTCGGTCATCCAGACCGGTGACCTCGTGGTCAATCTCGACACCAAGACGGTCGAGGTCGGCGGTCAGCGGGTGCATCTGACGGGCAAGGAATACCAGATGCTGGAGCTGCTTTCGCTCCGCAAGGGAACCACCCTCACCAAGGAAATGTTCCTCAACCACCTTTATGGCGGCATGGACGAGCCCGAGCTGAAGATCATCGACGTCTTCATCTGCAAGCTGCGCAAGAAGCTGGCGAACGCCTCCGAAGGCCGCAACTTCATCGAAACCGTGTGGGGCCGCGGCTACGTGCTGCGCGAGCCGCACGAGGCGGATGAGCGCATTCCCGCCTGATCAAGGGTTTACGGCGAGCCGCTAGGCTCCTCCTCCCGACTGGACCCCGCCCGAAACGGCGGGGTTTTTGTTTGGGCCAGGCGATAAATTTCCCTCCCGCGGATTGAAACGCGCTTCGCGGTGTCTCGTACTTGACGGAATTGTCCGCAAACGAGGGGGAAGTCATGAAAAACTTCAGGCTTGTTGCCGCTGTCGCGCTCGGATCGGCGTCGGGTGCTCTCATCGGCTATTCCGCATTCGCCGGCGGCGACAAGGTCGCTTTCCCGGAGGGGTTCAACAAGGACACGCTCTACGCCACGGTCGATCGTTACGACAACAAGCAGTATCGCGAACTCTATGCGACAGCGGCGGCGGTCGATGCGGTACGCAAGGGGCAGCCGATCCCGAGCGGAACGGTGCTGACGCTGGTGCAATACAAGGCGCAGCTCGATGCGGCCGGCGAGCCGCTCAAGGATACCAAGGGCCGTTTCCTGAAGGGCGACCTCGTCGCCTACACCGTGATGGAAAAGCGCGACGGCTGGGGCACCGAGTACAAGGACGACATCCGGAACGGCGAATGGGAATATCAGGCGTTCGGCCCGGACAAGAAGGTCAACGACAAGGCCAATTTGACGGCCTGCTTCACCTGCCACAAGCCGCACGCCGGGCAGGATTTCGTGATCTCATTGGCAGGCCTGAAGGGCACGTCTGAGGGGGCGATGGCAAAGCCCGCGGCCGGCCCCGGCGTGGTCTCGATCTCCGACTTCAAGTTCGGGCCGGAGACGGTCGTCGTCAGCAAGGGCCAGCCCATCACCTGGCACAACACCGATTCCTCGCCGCACCAGGTGACGATCACCGGGCCCAAGGCGCAGCGCTCGTCGATTGCGCTGAAAGGCCAGACCACCAAACTGACGCTCGCCGATGCCGGAATCTACGATTACATCTGCGGCCTGCACCCGGCCATGAAAGGCAAGATCGAGGTCAAGGAGTAGCCGCCAGCGTCGAGGCTGCCATCGCGTTTTCAAGCGAAACCCCAACCCTGTCCGGAAGGACAGGGTTCTTGTTTGGAAGCGGCCTTCCTCGCGTCGCTCAGGAGCGCGCGAGTACGTCGAGCTTGCCTCGAAGCTCATCGATCGCCGGCTTCGCGACCGCGCCCGCGCCGGGCGTCGCCAGCACCTTGTCGCACAACTGGTTGATCGCAGGCGTCGCGGCCACAATCAGCTTCACGAGGATGGTCTTTCCTTCCGGCGAGAGTTGCGTCGCGCGCGTGCTGACCTCGTTCAGTTGGGCCGTCGCTTCCTTCAGCTTCGGCAGGGCGGCCTCGGCGGAAGCTGCATCGGTGATGCCGGGAAGCACGGTCTTGAGCGACCCGACCGACGCGTTGACCTGGTTCGCAAGATTGACCCCTCCAACCGTCAGGTCCGTCGGCGCTGCGCCCACCGTTCCAGTCGCGGTTCGCGTCATCGGGGAAGGCGGTGCCTGCGCAACGGTGTCCTCTCCTGAACGGCCGAAGGCAAACCAGGCAAGGCCGCCCACCACCACCGCGGCGACCAGCCAATACGGCCACTGCGACGACGCGCTCGAGCGGGCAGCCATGGTCGCAGACTCAGTGGCGCGCGAAAACGTCCGCTCCGAAGCGTCCGCCATCCGGCCGCCTGCGGCACTTGCAGCCGCCGCACCGCCGCGCAGGTTTTCCGTTGCGCCGTCGATCAGGCCGGCGGCACTCAACTGATCGGCAAGACCGGACGGCATGGCGCGCGCAATCTGGTCCTTCTGCGAAGTCAGCAGCGACGCCAGCCCGCCTGTATCAAGACCCAGGCTGCGCTGCTGCTGGCCCAACGCGCCGAGGACCACGGGGCCGAGCATGCCGAGCAGCGACTTGCTGGTGCCCTCGCCGATCCCGGCAAACCTGCCGATCGTCTGCGCCATCGTGTCCAGCGTTCCGCCACCGAACAGGCCGGAGAGCATGTTCGTGCCGCTATCCGCCACCAGGTTCTGGCCGGCACCGCCGACAAGATTCCTCAAGTTCTCCAGCGAATCGGATTGCTGCGTCAGCGTGTTGGTAAGCTGGCGCGCCCCGTTGGGCGTGGAGGCAACATCAGCAAGGCTTGCAAGAAGCGCAGGTATCGCTCCTGCGATGGTTTTTTGAGCGACACTGCGATCGAGACCCAGGACAGACGCGATCTTCGCTATCATGTCCGGCGTGAGAAATTGCATCACTACAGAGACCAGATTAGTCGCCATGACGGTCCTCCTGAGCAGGATACATTTGCGTGCTCACGTTAGTCCGCCCACTCCGGATTGCGTCTCCCAGGTTTGATCACCTTATATTACAACCTCCCCGGACTAATCCGGGTTCCACTGGTGCCTCCACCATTTGGGAACCGCCGCGCGACGTGAGAGAGTGCTGATGGTGGATGGAACTGGCAGGACATGGCGAACCTAGATCTTGCATTGTCGGTTGCACTTGGCGTCGGACTCGCTGCCGCTACCGGCTTTCGGCTGTTCCTGCCGTTGCTGGTGCTGAGTATCGCAGCCTACACCGGACATGCGAGCCTGAACGAGAGCTTCGCGTGGCTTGCCACGCCAGCGGCTCTCCTCATGCTCGGCACCGCAGCGATCGTGGAGATCGCCGCGTTCTACATTCCGGGCGTGGACAATCTGCTCGACACGGTGGCGACTCCCGGCGCTGTCGTCGCGGGTACGATCGTGTCCGCGGCCGTGATGACTGACCTGCCACCGATGCTGAAATGGACGGCGGCCATTATCGCGGGCGGCGGGGTTGCCGGCATCACGCAAAGTCTGACCGCCATGCTGAGAGCAAAGTCCACCGTCTTCACCGGCGGCCTCGGCAATTCAGTGGTCGCAACCGCCGAATTCGGCGGCGCCTCGCTGATCTCGATCCTGGCGCTCGCAGCCCCTCTCGCCGCACTCGCGCTGGTGATCCTGTTCTTCTGGCTGGCGTTCCGCCTTATTCGCAGTCTGGCGCGGAGACCGGATCAGCCCAACGCACGATGACCCGTCGCAAATGACGAGGCTTTGTCTGCGCAGAATTTGTTTGGGATTGAACCGGGAACGGCGATGCGCCGACTGACAGATCGTGCGAACCTCGGGGCCGCACGTCTGGGGGCATCTTCGAATGATTCTTCAATCGCTCGCCGGGTTGCCGGCGTTCCTGGTCTATTTTTGCACGGCGATCATCGCCGTGGTGGCCTACCTCTTCGTCTATACCCGGGTCACCGCGCACAACGAGTTCGACCTGATCCGCGCCAACGAGCCGGCGGCGGCGATGGCGCTTGGGCTGAGTCTGCTCGGCTTCGCGCTGCCGCTGGTCAGCGCCATCTCCCACTCGGCCAATGTGTGGGACTGCCTGATCTGGGCCACGATCGCGCTGATCGTGCAGATCATCGTCTATTTCCTGGTCAGGGTCCCGGTGCCGAACCTCTCGAAACGGATCGCGAGCGGCGAACTCGCCGCCGCCATCTGGCTCGGGCTTTCCTCGCTGGCCGCCGGCGCCATCAACGCCGCCTGCATGATCTACTGACCATGACCAACAAGCCAGACAAGGATTTCGGCAAGCGCAGGCCGGTCTCGGCGCCGGCGACGCCGCAGCCAGGCCCACCGGCAAAGCGCTCCGGTCACGTCGCCCTGCTGTTGATGGGGACGTTCGCGGTCGGCAGCGCCGCCTACGCGCTGATGCCGAGCCGGAGTTGCGAACGACCACCCAACGCACCGCAGCCGTCGCTCCTGCAGAGCAATGCCAATGCCACCGAATGCCCGCCGCGCAGCTCATCCTCCAGCAGCCATGGCGGCTCCGGCGGCAGTTCATCCTCGCGCAGCAGCTACTACAGCGGCGGTTCCTCATCGAGCCATTCATCATCGAGCCATTCGTCGTCGGGCACCAGCGATTCGGGGTCGCACGCGGTGGCGCGCGGCGGCTTCGGCGCGTTTGCGCATTCGTTCGGCTCGCATTTTTCCAGCGGCAGCTGACGCCCATGCAGCGCATCGTCTGCCCCGAACGCGACGACTGGCGGGCCACCGCTGAAAGCATCGGATTTGATTTTCACACCCTCGACGGCGAACGCTACTGGGACGAGCGGGCCTATTACGCCTTCACGCTGGATGAGATCGAACGCCGGATCGAGGCGCCCACCGGCGAGATCGACGCGATGTGCCTCGAACTGGTCGGCCGAGTGATCGGCGATGAAAAATATCTGCGCCGGCTGAAGATACCCGAAGCGTTCTGGCCGCTGCTGTCGGAGAGCTGGCACCGCGACGATGCCAGCCTCTACGGCCGCCTCGACCTCAGCTACGACGGCTGGAGCCCGGCGAAACTGCTGGAATACAACGCGGACACACCGACCTCGATCTTCGAAGCCGCAGTTTTTCAGTGGACCTGGCTCGAACAGGCGATCGAGCGCAACATCATCCCGAAGCGCGCCGACCAGTTCAATTCGATTCACGAGCGCCTGATCGAGGCCTGGAAGAAATTCGCCCGCGCGCAGCACCTTCATCTCGCCGGCATGACAGAAAACACCGAGGATGCCGGCACGCTCGCCTATCTGCAGGACACCGCAACCCAGGCTGGCCTGACTACCACCATGATCGACATCGAGAGCATTGGCTTGCGCAACGACGGCAACTTCGTCGACCTCGACGACCGCAGCATAGAGCTCGCCTTCAAACTCTATCCCTGGGAATGGATGTTTCAGGATGCGTTCGGCGCAAAGCTGTCGGGTGCGCCGACGCGCTGGATCGAGCCGCCGTGGAAGGCGATCCTTTCCAACAAGGGCATACTTCCGCTGCTATGGGAGATGTTTCCGAAACATCCAAACCTGCTGCCGGCCTTCTTCGAGGACGATCCCAAGGCAGCCATGCTCGGAAGCTCGTTCGTGCGCAAGCCGCTCTACTCGCGCGAGGGCGCCAACGTCGCGCTCGTCAGCGCCGGTACGACGCTGGCGGAGCAGGAAGGCCCCTACGGCGCGGAGGGGTTCATTCGGCAGGCCTTCGCGCCGATGCCAAGCTTCGCCGATCAATACCCGGTGCTCGGAAGCTGGCTGGTCGATCACACGCCGTGCGGTCTGTCGATCCGCGAGGACGAGAACCCGATCACCGGCAATACGTCACGGTTCGTGCCGCACGCGATACTGTGATGCGGATCAGCGAGCCGCAGAAGCCGCAGCCCGCAGACCGATCGGCGTGATGCCGCCGCGCGCCGCCGGCGCCACGTTCGGACGATAGAGCCCGCGTCGATCCGGATACGGCTTGAAGGCACTTGTAATGCCGACCACGGATTCGGCGGCGCCGAGCGCCAGCACCCCATCGGGCTCCAGCATACGCGAGAGCCGGTCGAAGATGCTGGCCTTGGTGGTCTGATCGAAATAGATCAGCACGTTGCGGCAGAAGATGATGTCGAACGTACCTAGGTGGGAAAAGTCCTGCAGCAGGTTGAGCTGGCGATGCTGCACCATGCCGCGGATGTCGGCATTGAGCTGCCATAGATCGCCGATCTGCGTGAAGTACTTCACCAGCAACTGAATCGGCAGGCCACGCTGCACTTCGAACTGGCTGAAGATGCCGGCCTTCGATTTTTCCAGCACGGCCAGCGACAGGTCGGTCGCAACGATTTCGGTGCGCCAGCCCGACAGCGCCGCACCCGCTTCCTTCAGGCACATCGCGATCGAATACGGCTCCTGCCCGGTCGAAGAAGCCGCGCACCAGATGCGGAGACTGCGGCGTGCTGCGCGCGCCTGCACCAGCGCCGGGATCACCGCTTCCTTCAAATGATCGAACGGAATCTTGTCGCGAAAGAAGAAGGTCTCGTTGGTGGTCATCGCCTCGACCACCTCCCCCGTCAGCGGCTCGGCGCCATTTCGCATCTTCTGCACGAGTTCGGGAATGCCCTGCAGCGAAGACTTGCGCGCCAGCGGCACCAGACGGCTTTCGACCAGGTACTGCTTGTCGGCAGACAGGTCGAGGCCAGAGCGTTCCTTCAGGAGCTTGCGCAGATATTCATAGTCTGACGGCGTCACGAGCGATCTCCCGAAAACAACCGAACGAGTTTCGGTGCGATCTGATTGAGTGGCAGGACGGCGGCGCAGATGCCGGCATTGGCGGCCGCACCCGGCATGCCCCAGACCACGCTCGTGGCTTCGTCCTGGGCGATCACGCTGCCACCGGCGGCAACGATCTCCTTGCCGCCGCGCATGCCGTCCGAGCCCATGCCGGTGAGGATGACCGACAGGATGCCGCCCTGCCAGACATCGATCGCGGAACTGAACAACGGGTCGACCGCGGGCTTGCAGAAATTCACTGGCGGGCCGTCATCGAGCGCGATTGCCGTTTCGGCGCCATGACGCACCACGCGCATGTGGCGGCCACCCGGCGCCAGATAGATCCGGCCCGCCTTGACGACTTCGCCGTCGACAGCCTCATGCGCCGGCCGGCGGCTCGCACGCGCCAGATGCTCGGCGAGAATCGTGGTGAAGGTCGGCGGCATGTGCTGGGTGATCAGCACCGGAAAGCGATCGATCACCGGGCCGATGTCGGCGATCAGCGTCATCAGGGCCTGCGGGCCGCCGGTCGAGGAACCGATCAGGAGCACGCGCGGCGCAAGGTTACCGAACGGCCGGCGCGCCAGTTGTACGGGCGCAGCCGGTGCTGCGGCCGGCCGGGCCGTTACTTCGCGTGCCCGGTCGACAGCGGGCGCGGCAGGCGCACTCGTGGAGGGACATGTCGATGCAGCGCGGCGCAGCGCCTTGGCACCGAGATGGCGGATTTTCTGGATCAGATCGTGGTGGAAAGTCTCGGCGGCGGTGGCCTCGCGCGTGCTCTCCGGCTTCGGAATGTAATCGGACGCGCCGAGCGAAAGCGCCTTGAAGCTGATTTCCGCGTTACGGCGGGTCAGCGTCGATGCCATGATGATGACGAGGTCGCGCTTCTTTGCCAGCAGCCGCGGCAGCGCCGAAATGCCATCGAGTTCGGGCATTTCGATGTCGAGCACGGCGACGTCAGGGTTGACGCGCTCGAGCTGGTTGACGGCATCGAGGCCGGTGCGCAAGGAGGCTGTCACCTCCATATCCGGCTCGGCCCCGATCCAGCGCGAAATCATTCCGCGGATCACAACGGAGTCGTCGACCACCATCACGCGCAACTTGCGTTGCCGTGGCGGGGCGGCGGCCGGGGAACTCATCAACGCAACACTCATTACTTTTTCACCAGAAAACGACGCAGCGGCACAAATACATAAACGATAACGCCGAAGGCCGTTGAGCCCCGGAACGCAACGGGCCGATCAGATCAGCCCGACTTCCTGGAATTTCGCGGTAACGATGTCCTTGTCGAACGGCTTCATGATGTACTCGTTGGCACCGGCATGCAGCGCGCGCGCAATGTGTGCGACGTCGTTTTCGGTGGTGCAGAACACGACCTTGGGCGCATCGCCGCCGGGCATCCGGCGCAGGTTGCCGAGGAATTCGTAACCGTCCATGACCGGCATGTTCCAGTCGAGCAGGACAGCCTCCGGCATCGCGCGCTTGCACACTTCGAGCGCCTTCTCGCCGTCCTCGGCTTCGACGATCTGGAAATCCAGACTTTCGAGGATGCGGCGGGCGACTTTCCGGATGACGCTCGAGTCGTCGACGACAAGACATGTTCTCATTTCAGGCCTCTGCTTCCCAACATCCCCCTCGGGGATATCTGTGATTGCGGTTTGGTCTGCTTGCTTCCGAATTTATGCGGCCATCAAGTCAGGCACGATTTCGAGGACGCGATCGACGTCGAGCACGACCATCAGCTGGCCGTCGAGACGATGGACGCCGCCGGCGAGCTTGGCGAAGCGCTGGTCGAGATTGACGGGGTTTTCCTCGCGGCCGTCATCGGGCAGCCGCAGCACCTCGCCGATCTGGTCGATCAGGAGGCCATAGGATTCGCCGCGCAGGTCGACGCCGACCGCCATCGGCGGCTTGCCGTCATCGTTCTTCGGCAAGCCGAGCCGCGCGCGCATGTCGACCACGGTTACGATGCGGCCGCGCAGGTTGAGCACGCCGGCGATCTCCGCCGACGACAGCGGCACCCGCGTCAGCCGTTCCGGCATGAACACGTCCTGCACCCGCGAGATCGGCAGGCCGAACAATTGCCCGCCGATCACGGCGGTCACGTATTCGGCCACGGATCCCTCGATGGTCTCGGTCTTGGTTGTCATGTCTCTGTTCCCTTACGCCGCTTTCTGCACGTCGGCGGTCTGTTCCTTCAGCGCCGCGATCAGGCCGGGACGGTCGAACTTGGCGACATAATCGTGGAAGCCGGCCTGCCGGCCGCGCTCGATCGCCGCCGGCGACACCAGCGAGGACAGCGCAATGATCGGCATCTTGTTGAGATGCTGGTCGGCGCGGATCGTCTCGGCAAATTCGAAACCGTTCATGTCCGGCATCTCGATGTCGGTCAGCACCACGTCGAAGTTCTGCGAGCGCAGCGCCAGCAGCCCCTCTTGCGCGTTGACCGCGACCCGCACCTTGTAGCCGGCCGCCTTCAGCACCGGAGCCAGCATGTTGCGGAAGAACGCCGAGTCATCCACCAGCAGCAGCGATTGCGCCGTCGAGGATGCACGCATCTCCTTGCGCGAGAACCAGTCGGCGAACGCCATCGGCAGGAAGTGGCCGACGTCGATTACCTCGGTGGCCTGGCCCTTGATTACGGCCGAGCCGAGAATGCCCTCGCCGGCGCCGGCAACCTCGATGTGCAGCCGCTCCTCGACGATGTCGATGATCTCGTCGACCACGAGCCCCATCGAGCGGCCGTCGTCGGCGAACACCAGGATCGGCTGCGAGCCCTGGGTCTGGACGTTGACGCCCTTCATCTGCACCA